>JAABUK010000670.1_pt1 | contig 70033 bp, 91 predicted proteins | sample 5559141 | NCBI WGS metagenome assembly JAABUK01 (sample SAMN10711869, study PRJNA513367) | rock metagenome | isolation source: Antarctica rocks | place: Antarctica: Victoria Land, Pudding Butte nord | collected 2016-01-03 | reverse complement strand
CATTCCAGAAATCACATCCCCCCGGGGGGCGCTGGGTAGTGGCTCGTGGGGGCCAATTTGATAATTGTCGGCGAACCACACGTGTCGACAATTGTCGGACAATTGTCGGGCTCTGAGAGCGAAGCACACGGAGATCTCATGCGAAATCGCTCCCGTAGGGTTTGCGAAATTGCTGGCAGCCTTGTGAGGTGGGCCAAATCTGCTGGTCTGCCTGTCAGCAGCAGATTGCCTGTCTTGGTGTATGACTCTGGCCAGGCAAAGCTGCCAACTGAAAAGAGGATGAAATTTGGAGCCTGCAGCACTTTGGATCATTAAAAACAAGCAAGTGCAGCCCATTCCATGCCTCACAGCAGGTCGAGATGCTCATCTTGTCAATGGTGAGTGGGGTGATGTGGCAGATTTTTGCTGAGATCTGGCTTGGCTGGGCATGCAGTGCTGTCACACCTCATCACAGCATCTGCCACACTGTCACAACACCAAAAAAGCAAGATCCAGAGAGTCTCATGTGACTGAACTCACCTTATTGTACAGCCAGCCAAGCCCTCTCTCGATGTCCTCTCAAGCCTTACAGTGGTAAACACACCTTGGGACACCTGTAGAACACCATGTAAGGAGTTGATATGTTGTCATGGCTGACTTAGATGCCATTACATAATGCCATGACCATGGGAAAACCCTAAAAACAAAGTGGCCCTCAGAATGCTTAAAATTGAAACCCTACTTTCTGGAAAAAATTAGGGTTTAGGGTTTAGGGTTTAGGGTTTTGGGTTTAGGGTTTAGGGGGGGGAAAAAATACAGCCTTGTGAGTGATCGACAATTGTCAGGATGCGTACAATTTTTCAAAAGTGCGCTAAGGGGCTCAGTCTGCCGCACCGTGTTTCCCGTCCTGATGCTCGAGCTGGCTCTTTGCTGTAGCTGAGCGCATGATGGCAGTTTAGCGAGACGCTGAATCGAATGGAGCAAAAGCTGTTCGGAGTAGAACCGGACAATGACGGGCTGCCGTCGGTAAGTCTTGCAGCACCAGACGCTACCGCGATTACAATGTGAGACAGTGCTGGAACAGCCCTCTTTGATCTGCAGAACCTCTTCAACGCGGAGCAGGTTGCAGACGACGACCCCAGCGATGCAGTTTACAGTAGAACAGATATCGGTTATGCGACAGCACGGACAGCCCACTTCGAATCAGACCGATGCACCTGCTCCTTTCTTTTATAGCCGCGGCGCCGCGCAAGACTTTCGCAGCAAGGGTTTGAAGGCAATGTGGTGGAACTTTGTGGATCAGTATAAACACCTACCCCAGCTGCATGAGTATGTGCGGTGCATACTTTGCAACGCCAAGGCTAACAAAGATGGCATCAGCAGGCCCCGCAGAGTTTTTGGCCTGCATAGTAGCAAGTTGGTGTCTGCCCAGAAGTACAGGCATTCAAACTGCCCAGCAGCTGGTGGAAAAGCCGTGACCTATGATGCTAAGCATCCAGACGTCATGGCCCAGCTACCTGCATTTCTAGCAGCCCAGCTCCCGATCACATTCACTCACAGCGGTGCTATGGATGATGACATGCTGCAGCACATTCACCATGATGTCATGAAGGGTCTCAGCTTTCAGGCAGCATGTGATCGTGCAGCCAGCTTTCTGCGGCGCAACCACAACCAGGCTGAGCTGGAGTTCCTGTCATTGTGGAACTATCAGCAGCAGCCTGGCACCCAGACAGTGCTGGACGGTCCAGCACTGTCTGGGGCGCCTCCCCAATTTGGGACTTTCGGCAGTGCAGGCCACTCCAAGCCTTACTTATCAAGCAGCCAGTATGCTGCTGGTATATGGCTGGAAAAATACCGCCTCTTGGCTGCCTTTGCATTTCTCTACATTGCCTCCTGTCTAGGAAACTTCCTGTGTGGAGACCACACCTTTCGCATAGCCAAGTACATCAGAAATACTGATGGCACCCAGTCATATCTTGCTCTATTCAGCATCAGGAATGAATACATGCACATTGTGGCATACTACTTCACCCATACAACTTCACTTGTGGAGTTGCAAGAAGGCCTGCAGAAGCTGCAGAAGCGATGTGAAGCAGCAGGAAGCAAGGTATGGCCACTGGGCACCCAAGACTGCAAGCCTGCACTATGCATTGACATGTTCTCACATGCATATGTTCATGTCTTGAAGCATCAGATGCAATGACTCCAATGGCCACTCTTCACGACAAGAACAGGGTAGTATGCTGCTACTGCTGCACCTCAGCGGCAGTCCCCAGCGGTGGCAGTGACACCTGCTTCAGCAGCTGCTACTTCTGCACCTCAGCAGCAGCCTCCAGCAATGGCAGTGGCACCTGCTTCAGCAGCTGCTACTGCTGCACCTCAGCAGCAGTCTGCAGTGGTGGCAGTGGCACCTGCCTCGGCAGCTGCTGCTTCTGCACCTCAGAAGCAGTCTGCAGTGGTGGCAGTGGCACCTGCTGCAGCAGCTGCTGCCTATGCATTGCAGCAGCAGTCCTCAGTCGTTCCTGCAAAATCTGGTGGCACTCGCAAGGCCAAGGCCAAAGCAGCCCAAAACCACTGTCTGCAGCCAGCAGATTCCTTGCAGGCGCTTCTGCATCATTGCATCAGCCAGCGCGGAGAGTGCCGGCAAGCTTGACAGTTTCGCTCACAGGTGATCTCTGTCAAGTAACCTTGTAATCACAAAGTGTATCTGGTGGACTCTTTGACTGATTGAAGAAAGTTCATGACAAATGTTGGGAAGTCAGCAACTGGACACCTTCAGCAATGCACGTCAGATCTGTATGCCTTTGTCATTGCATACTTTTCTGGTTGAAAATGATTGTACAACATGCAGCATGTCACAGCTTGTGCAATCAACAACCAGCCAAGGTGCATTGCAGGGGCGGCAACAGGCTGCGCTGCACAGTCACCCAGGGCAAATCCCCAACCATCTTTGGTCCCAATGGCACCTGCAAGTGCTTCACCAGGTGTGGTTGTCACATGAGAATCTATTGCTGCTGCTGCCATACTGCATTACTGTTTCCCACTTTCAAGTTATTTAATGTTAGCAGTGACAGTATACTTGCTGACAGGAAGGTTTAACCCCTGCTGTAAGTAGTGAGATTGTGACAGTCTGTGCTGGTGTGTGTGTGTGTGTGTGGGTGTTGGTTGGTGTGTGTGTGTGTGTCCAGTTCCGGCAGCTGATCTAATGACCTGTGTATATGCTGCAGGCAGGAAACGAAAGAGTGCAGCTGGACCTCTGATGGTCCTGCCAGCTGCTCAAAGGCCAAGGCACATGGCAGCAACTGCCCCACCACAATCAGCTGAGGCACAGCCTTCACCACCTTGTGGTACAGGGTCGCCTGCAGGAGCCTCACCAGGTCTGACTATTGCCTTGCTATTGGCAAATTGCCAGTGTTGTATGCCCCATCACATGAAATTTTGCTACATATTGCTTCCAGTATGTGGCTGATGCTGAGTTCTGCATAACTAAGACAGGCTTGCTGCCAGCACAGCAGTCATTTGCAGGCAGGCCATGCTGAATGTTGGAAATGAAATGGTGATCATGGGTGACAGTCTTGTTTGCATGTTTCAGGCAATCCTGCTACTGTGCGTGTCCAGGTGTCAATGCGATCAAGAGGAGAGGAGCAAGAAGGCAGGACAAGCCTGTTGATGTAGGTGTTCAGCCTCAGACTGAAGCAGATAGACAACTTTACTTTGAGTTGAGGAGAGAGTATCATGGGAACGATGGTTCTCCACTATTCTCCAAGATAGCTGATCTGATAAATGCTCGCTATGCAGCTCAGGTATAGTGTCATCATGAAGCTGTCATTGTGGGATGAATTTTGCATCCTGTGTATGTTATACAGTGCTGAGCTGATTGTGTTGCATGACAGGTATTCAGCCATGGCAAGGCAAACTTGTTGCCAGAGCAAATGTTGAACCCCACCAATCCTTCCAGGCTGAAGAATTTTGATGCAAGACTTGCAGCAGAAGCTGAGCGCCATGCTGGACAAACGTTGACAGCAGCCATGGAGTATGAGGTGGCAGAGGCTCACCGTGTGCGAGCTAGGCAGGTAGCTGCCGCCAAAAGGGCTGAGTGCAAACAGAGGCTGGATGCCAAGCGTAATAGTCATCCTGTGGTTGCCCCTGGTGCGCCTAGGGAATACAAACCCAACAACCGTGGAGGCAAAAATACACAACCACGTTGCACCACTTGTGGCGAACTAAAGAAGGGCACTCATCCAAGGAGCGGATGCCCTTTTGTTGCGCCTTAGTGTAGCTGTGCATAGTTGTGATGATGCCAGAGTGTGTTTCATGCTGCCACCTCGACATCAGCCTGTAGTCTTGATGCCAGCAATTGATTTTTTGGGTTCAAGCACTGACCTGAAAGCTAGACGGAGCTGTTGCCGGCGCTTTACTGCTTTGTTTTATGCAGCAGAGGCAGTATTTTGCGCATCATTCAGTAGACTATGGAGGCATGCCAATCTGTCACGTTGAATCGCTGGAGCGCCAGACTTATGGCTCATTTGCTGCTTGCACTCAGGCTTGCATGTGCACCGAGCTGAGAGCTAAACAGAGCTGTTGCCGGCGCTGTACTGCTTTGTTTTATGCAGCAGAGGCAGTATTTTGCGCATCATTCAGTAGACTATGGAGGCATGCCAATCTGTCACGCTGAATCGCTGGAGCGCCAGACTTATGGCTCATTTGCTGCTTGCACTCAGGCTTGCATGTGCACTGAGCTGAAAAGCTAGACAGCTCTGTTGCCGGCGCTGTACTGCTTTGTTTTGTGCAGCAGAGGCAGTGTTGTTGCACATCATTCAGCAGACTGTGAAGGCATGCCAATCTATCACGCTGAATCGCTGGAGCGCCAGACTTACGGCTCATTTGCTCAGGCTTGCATATGCACTGAAATGAGCTGAAAAGTCAAGGATCACGATGATCATGTGAATTTTCATGTCCTGCAGTTTTCAGCATCAACTCAGCGAAAGTGCAAAACTGCCTTAAGAATCTGCTGCTTGTCTTATTGGCCTCCAAAAAATTTCTGCTCGCTTCGCTCGCAGATTTTTCTGCGAAGCACGCAGGAGTGCACGCTTCGCGTGCGCAGGGCACGCTTCGCGTGCCAAGGCCCCTAAAAGCCGCTGTAAGCCCGGGGGGAGTGCAAGATGCGCTGCTCGGGATAGAGAAAGGTCACTCAATGGTTGAGTTACAAACCCCTGCCTGAAGTCTTGCTTTTGCCAGTAGGGATACTGGTACGTAACTTTAGGGACGCCTCAATCCCAGATGCAACAAAAGAGATGCCTTACGTAGCGCCCTCGACTGCCAGAGGCAACTCAGTGCTCGTTTATGTGCTCAATGAGTGCACATACGATGACTTAGGCTAAGTCACTTAGCTAATCAGCGCGGCTTCAGAGCCAGAATCCTGAGCTATCCTTACCTAAGATTTTAAATTGACTCTAGACAGGTTTCGGAGCCGGAGCCACCGCAGAAGTCAGTATGCCAAGTGTACCGACTCTGCGTTATATGGGCGATGTGACACGAAGTTCTGTTTGCGGAGGTGAAACAAATGGCCGGCTCGTCGCTTGAAATGGAGCTTGACGGAGCGTCGCATGAGCTACTGCAGGCAAAGACCACGTTCAATTGCTGGTCAAACTGCTGTAGTGCCGCGAGCAATAAGCGTTGTCAATTTGCAGGGGCACATCCGAGGATCGATGCGGAAAGTCTTGATAGCACTTTCAACCAATTTAGGCATATCCCAAGAGCACTTGTTGAGCGAATTTGACCAGCTGATAGCCCCGGACTCCGAGACACACATACAGTCACGCGGGTTCGCAGCAGGGTTGGCGTCTGTAGATTCGCCTCAAGGGCAGCTCACCTTTCAGCACGAATGCCTGTAAGCCTGAACATCTGTTTCCCAGACTTGCAGCGTCAGGCTCGTACCAGCTTAGCTGGAGCAGTCTTGCAAGTCAATTGACTAGTGCATTTAACCACAAAGGCTTACGCGTGCTATTGCTCACCATTCAAGTGCCTCGGCGCCTGCTTTCACGTTGCAAAATTTGGCCACTTCGCACTGCAGGCACTTGACTTGTCCTTTGGACAAAAACAGCTGTGCTCTGTGTCAGCAAAACCCCAACAGACGCTGTGAGGTGGGCAACAACTTTGCTCCAAAGCAGCTTGAGAAGCAACCCCTGACCACATCATGCGGGTCCCCAATCAACATCAGCCTCAAGAACCTCGCACCTGCTGGGCAGGATAGCACAGCTGAAGCTCAAAGCTCGCGCAGTACGTCACCACCAGAACCTGAACGCTTGTGCCTTGAGGTGAGACAGGCAACATATGGACAGCCCTACATCACAGTGTCCGTTTGTCTTTGAATTCAGTTGTGAAATCAGCTGAGAAATGGCTAAAATGGCATCTGAGCAGTATAGATGATGCTGCAACAGACATGCTTAAGGGCTCAACCTGCTGCTTGTCTTGCAGTGGTTCATTACATTGCTTTGTTGCTGCCTGCTACAACAGCATTCAGCAAGCACAACTCTTGGCTCACCCACGCTGTAAGTCTGCCTGCTGCAAATACAATTGCATGGACAGCAGACGTTCCACAGGCTGTGTCCAAAACTGGTCTTGAGCAGACAGCATATGGAAGTTGCTGTGCTGCAGTTTTCCTTGCTGAATGGCAGCACGCATGATAAGTGGCTGCAACAAAAGCGTGAAGGGGCTAAGATGGACGAGAACTCGCGACTCGCCTGCGAGGTGCTCAGGTCCAGGAAAGCTGGCAGGGTGAGTCTTGGTCTTCTGCACCTTTCTTGGCATGCTCTTGCAATACTGTGCAGCACATTAGCCTCTTGACTGGATTGACTGTAGCATCACCAGATGCAAACAAGCTCTGCTGACTTGGCATGACTAGTTGCAGTCGCCTTTCCTGATGTGGCATGTCCAATTAATGTCGGCACAACAAGTTTACTTTACTTCAGCACACCATGCTTGCAAGTCACATCCAGCTCAATGTCCAGTGCTGCAGCATGCGGAACCTTTAACCAAACATGGGATATCAACGGGCACCACACAGTCAGCAGTTGATGCAAATGTGTTGCACTAAATGCTGCATAGATTCAGTATGATAGCACCCTATGATTTCTTACCAAGATGCTGCCAGACATGTTTCTATATATGTCTGCAGTATACTCTGCAGAGTGATGTCATGCAATCTCTGGCTTTGCTCATAGAACCGATCACGTTTAGCATCTAGCACTGGCGGGTTATGTAGAAAGAGCATGTTGGGTTGTGCTGATGCAGAAAGCACTGCTGCAAGGGGGCTGGATGTCGTATCGCACGCCAGAGAACAGAATCAGGGTCAAGATCACCAACAAGTCACTTATGCTTGTTGACCTGACCATTCAAGGTCAGTCTGAGTGAAATGACCTTAGCTCTCACCCTGCTTCACTCCTTGTTGCTTGCTGCGTCAGCTGTACAGTAGAATTGAGAGAAATGTCAGCTGTACATTTGCAGCAGCTTGGTGTCACACAGTTATAGCAGCTGGTAATATTATAACCCAAGTTGACAGAACTTTCCTGCAGTGTCTGTCAAATGCAAGCAGGTGGGATTGTTAGTCATTGTACCTTGCCACTGCATCATACGGTATCATGCTGTACCAAAGCATGCAGATGTGACTTGATGCTGCATGGCCCATGTCCCCTCAGCAATGTTGCCACAGTCTGCATGTCTTCACCACTCATCCACATGTCCCCATGTTGTCAGCATCTTTAACATGACCCTCACTGTGTTTGCATTGTTCATTTTGTTCACACGTAATCATCTGTTCATGCTAGTCTCCTGTCCACATCATCACAGCATCATTCATACTCTACACAAGCCTATAGTACTGTTGTTTCAGCCCTCATGTCATGACTATATAATCATTAGCCTGATTCCTGCTGTCCACATCTCATTGTGGCTTCATCAAGCATACCAGTCACCACGCCTGCTGGCATGCAGAGAACTCTGAGGCCAGGCTTGGCAAGGATGTGCAGTACAAGCTTCTGGTGCGAGCCATCAATGAGGGCACCAATCAGGAGCTGGCACAACTCGTTTCCCAGAGCTTCTCTGTAAGTGTCTGATATTCAAACTGGCCTTGTTGCACTCCTTTATCTTTGCCTTAGTCAAGCCATGCAGGTGATGCTATAGTAAGATTCCCTCCATAGTCTCCTGAGCAGCGTCAATGTCTGCCAAACAGAGCAGAGCACTTTGCAGAACAGCAGACGTCTTCCCACCCAAAGCTATAACTGGCACTGCAGTGAGTTTGCTTAGTTACAAAACACAACACCTGTTCTACTTGGCCAGTACAGTGTGTATTGCAAGTATGCAATGCGCAAAGCCTCTGAAGGCTTATTGCGCTGATTGAGTGGCAGACTATAGTACAGTCAGGATCATTGCTTTTTGTTCATCAAGATGCACAGCCACAAGCTTCCCCATGCCAAAGTAATACTTCTCGCTGTTGGGCAGCAGCCAAATGGCCAAACACCTAGCTGATGTTGTTACTGTCTTAGGTGACAACGATGAGGTCCAAGGGCAGTTTGAAGCCCAGCCTTCCCTGCCTGGATGACCCAGTGACTAAGCTGGAGGGGCTGGGGGAGAAGACCCGGCGCAACCTGCTGGATGTGCGTGCCTGTGCGGCCACTCTTGACCTTGCTGCCAGCATCCCTCAAGACTGCCCCAACTCTGTCACAACAGGTAAAGCAGCTGTGCTGTGCCATTTGCATCAGATGTGCTGTGCTGTGCTGTGCCATTTGCATTAACTGTGCTGTGCTGTGCCATTTGCATCAGCTGCACTCCCGGCACACTCATGCTGGCACTTCCTATCAGCAACTTGTGCTGACAGCATGGATCATTTCAGTGTTGCAATCAATAACTTTGTGAGAGACATGTGTCAGTAGGGCTGCTTTTGGCATGTCCTGAGCATTGACATGCAATGAACAATGTGCTAGCAAAAGGATGTGAGCTAGTAATAGGCGTTGCAAGCAAAGGCCTGCTGCTGCTGTCTGACAACATTTATGCAGCTCTGGTGTCCTATGTCATAACTTGATGACAGAATGCAGCCATGCCCACAAGACTTCACAGTGCCTGTCAAATATGCGACACAGCAATGCTGCAATGTGTGTCACATACAGAGCATTTCATAAAACTTACTTGCAGGAACTTGCAGTTTCATATTACATCACAATTCCCCATTGTGCTTTGCTTGTTTCTGTGTTGAGGATTCACGTGAGTAAGAAAAGCATGATGCCCTGGCTGTGTACACTGTGGGCGTCCTGTCAGGTTTACTGGACTCATGTTACAACATCTCAGTATCTGCACTTATGCGGCTGAGCCAAGCTGCTTGTGCATTTGGAGCCTAATCCTCATGATGATCATCACTGTCAACTGCATGGCGCTCAGCTGTGCTGAGTATGATGTTGCATTGTGTAAGGCTGATGTCAGTGTCAAGCCAGGATGTCTGATGAGTCACAACTGGCTCCACAACCCAGCCTGTAAGATAAATGAAACGAAAACAAAATGTGTGATGTTGATGCTCTGCAGTGAGAGAGTTTCAGGAGCTGATGGAGTGTCTGGAGGTGAACAACCACTGCCCCAAATTACTAAGCAGGGCACTTCTGCCAGAGGCCGCTATGGAGCATGCCCTCAAGGCTGTTCAGACAGACAACAGGGTGAGGCGGTGGAAGGGTGATGCAGATCCCCAGTGGGAACTGCTGTACAAATGCAGCAAGGGGCAGGTGGACTGGAACAGCCCTGATGGTAAGCTTCTGCCCCCAAGGTGTCTGCTGCGCCCTGCCCCTGTGTGCTCTGCCCTGCCTTGTTGTTTTGCCCAGCCCTGCTCTGCTGTCTTCTGCCCTGTCTTCTGCCCTGTCTTCTGCCCTGTGCCCTGCCCTGCCCTGCCCTGCCCTGCCCTGCCCTGCCCTGCCCTGCCCTGCCCCAATCAAAGTCACGCATGCTTTCTGCTGATACTTGGCTTCATGTCTGTCACACATGTGTTTGCCACATCTGCCAGCAACATGTACATAGAGCTGAAGTGGAAACATGTCTCAGTAGCAAGTTGCACAGTCCAACAGGCTTACCTTCTTGCGCAAAATGTACTTTAATGTGGGGAAGCACAAGCTGAAGCCAGCCTGTACAGTGTCCCTTTGCAACACACAATCTTTCAGCATCCCTGCTGGATGTTGCCACCGTCCGTCTGTCCGTCCGCCCGTCCATCCATCCATCCATCCATTGATCCATCCGTCCAAGTATCTCGTTTCATTCATTCACTTGTTCATGCATGCATTCATTCATCAAGTTATCAAGTCTGTTGGGGCCAGCTATAACCAGTTGGCCAAGAGACTCAGACAAAGTCATCTAAAGCATTCGCATGACAGGCGGTGATCCTAATCACTGCAACCACTAAACAAACCAATAGTAGCAATGAGTACAAACATCCTCAAACTCGCCACTACACACTGCCACTACAATCTGCCTCACTATCCAGACCACCAGTCGCAATAAAGACAAACCCATACAACCCAACCGCTACACACTGCCACCAGTGCCACACCATTTTTCCAACTGGCTGTGCTGTGTGCTTGGCAGTGCTGGTGAGGCATGGCAATGGGGTTGAGCAGTACCAGGTGAGCATGGCGGGGCGCACCACCCAAGAGCAGGCCGCCAAGATGAGCCAGCTGGCGGGGCAAGCCCTGCAGGCCTGGAAGGTGGAGGGCCACCCCGGCTGGTCCCTGGACACCATGGACAGCCATCACCTATGCTGCCTGGACCAGCAGCAGGTACACGCCTGAGCCAGCCTTCTGGTTACCTAATCGTCAGTTAGTTCTGTGCCCTCCCTGCAACTGTATGCCTCGGGTCAGCAGCCCAGGCGTATGTGATGTCTGTCTGTCTGTCTGCCTGCCCGTCCGTCCGTCCGTCCGTCCGTCCGTCCGTCCGTCCGTCTGTCTGTCTGTCTGTCCGTTCGTCCGTCTGTCCATCTGTCCGTGTGTCCGTGTGTCCGTCTGTCTGCATGTCTGTACACACATGCCTGGTGGCTGCCTATCAGCATGTGTTGACCGGCAGAAACATGCCACAATGAAGCTTTTACAACAACTCCACTCTGTTGCCAGTGTGTACACACATGTCACACTGAGGTGCTGAGTCAGCATATGCTTGCACTGTCTGAGTGTGGCTGCCCGCCTGCATCTGTCTTTGTCCTTACACTCATATGTGTGCCTGGCAGACTGTCTACCGGCCTCTGTGTCTTGACATGTTACTCTTCCTCTTCTTATCCCTGCCCATGCAATGATTGCACGTGCAGCATTCGCATTCCCTGAGTATGAGTCAGTTGTATTGCGCTCAGCTGGATGACAACGAGACAGCTAGTGTACTCACAAACAGATAGTTCGGACCACACTGACTGTAAGCTTGAACTCGCAGGGTTTGGTGCCTCAGTTGTATTGCTCTTAGCTGGATGGCAAAGAGACACCTCATGTACTGACAAACAGACAGCTAGGGCGACACTGACTATTACCTTGTACTTGCAGGGTCCAGTACCTCAGTCAAGCCTGGCTACATACCGCCCTAAGCACCTTCAAGCATTGGGCGCTGTGCTGGGTAACCCTCTACCCTCACCCCACCCAGGTCTGTCAGACAGCAGCTCACCAGGCAGCTCCCACGAGGAGCCCCTGCAGCACCCGAGAGGGCCCCCAGATGGGTCAACTAGAGCAGGGGCAGGCAGGATGCTGCGGCTCTGGAGACAGGGCTGCTTGGCTTTGGCCTTGGTCAACACAGCCTACCAGATGCAGCAAATGTTCTGGATACTCTGCCTGCCCTTTCTCTCCCTGGATTTGAGGGAAATTCCCCTTCAAAGCAGGAGGGGGGCACTTCATCAGACCTGCTGCACTCGGCCTTTCAGTTTCCCGGTACACATGATGGGTCGAGTAGCTCTGGGTCTCACCCACTGCTGATTCAGAGCGAAGCAGCTGCTGCAAGCCAACCTCAACCATGCAGCAGCAGCAATGGTACCAAAGCTAGACCACGCAGCAGGCGGCTGGCCTCAAAGCGTGCACAGCATGAGGCTCAAGACTCGCCCGAGAGTCCTGTCAGGGCCCAAAGCGTACAGAGGGGTAGTAAGCAGAACCCTGAGGCTGACCGTCAATTCAGACAGATGCTGGGGAAGGGAGCAAATGCCCTGGGGCAGTTGCCCTCAGGGCATCTCAACATCAGTCAGATTCAAAAGGAGCTGTCGTTGAAGCATGGATTGCTCGTGACAGGACAGAGCAGCAACACAGCTGCGAGACCATGTGTTCCACATGGTGGGGCTGGCGTCATGACTCTAGATGAGGGTTTAGATTCTATGAGCCCTACAGGTTTTGGCATGGGCCTGCAGAACCCATTTGAAAATGCGGCGGGAGATGACTGCTGGGAGTTTCCCGCCAGCGCTGAGGGCAATGAGGGGTGGCAAGAAGGCCAGAGGGATTCCAGCAATGCTAGCGCCACATGTCATGAGGTAAGCAGCAGATGACAGTGTGCATGTTGTCTCTATGTGGGGTTGTATCAACAGGACCTGTGCGACATCATATCTATTCATCTTTCTGGTTGTGATATGACATCATGCCTTTCTGCTTCTGTTCTTGCTTGTGAAAATGGACGCGGCAATGCAAAGTAGACATTACTAAATTCTGTATGTTGTTGATCTTGATCAACACAGAAAGCATGCAAATAGATCAGAACCAGACATGTAGTATGACATGCGTGTCATGATGCATGCAACACTGATGTGCCAGCCAAGCAATGCTTGCCTAGATATGTATTTTCAGTGTCTTGTAACCACTACAGCTCTTCATACTACTTAGCCTGGCTCTGCTAGGCAATGCAAGCTGTCTGACTCATCTTGTAGTTGATCTGTCTCTATCAACACAAGCATGCTGAAAGATTCTCTGCATTGCACAACATGCTGGTGCTGCATTGATGCAGAGTTACTCTGGATTTGCATCGCTGCCCCTGCCAGGCAGCACCAACTTTGAAGATGATCAAGAGCTTAGTTTAGAGCTGGGTATGCGGCCTTGTGAGAGCCTAGAGCCAGGTCTGCCCTGCCCTGCCCTGCCCTGCCCTGCTGCGCTCAGCCCTGACCTGTCTTGCCCTGCCATGAATCTTGTCGCTTTTTGTTGCCATGTGCATTGCACAGCATGCGCTGCCAATTTTCTTGCTCGCATTAACTAGCTCACTGTTCTGGACTCATTTTGAAGAGTGCTTTGTATGCCATGCATGTGAACATACCTGTCATGCATGTCATGAAGCACATTGTGAGCGCTTTCTGAGCAGGTATGCCACCAATTGGTTTGTGCACATTGGGCATTCACACCCATCTTATTGCTGATCAAAATCATTACTCTCAGCATTGCACCTGGCCCCTGAGATGAGTCATCTGTTGTCATGACTGTTCTCCCATCAATCGACCCTGTTTGCTCACAAGTCCTGTGGGTGTGTGCTGCAGCAAGGAAGCGCAGCAAATGGTTGCCAACAAACAAGCATCCCAGCCGCTCACCCTCATCAGCATCAGCTATACAGCCCAATCCTGCCCCGGGGCAGGGCTGCCAGCAGCAGCCCCTCATCAAGAGTTGCTGGCCTCAGACACTGAGTCAGGACGACTCATTACTCACCTATCAGAACATGCACCATGCATTCCAGGGCATTTTCCCACAGCCCGTGGTTCAGCACAGGGCAGGTCCAGGGCTGATCCCACCAAGCCTCTTTGTGCAAGCAAAGCAAGGCACTCAGCAGGCAGGCAATATAGACAGCTATTTGCATCATGCATCTCACCCCAGTGATGATGACAGTCTAGAGGCCACCTTACATGACCAGAAGCATCAGTCATTGCTGTCGCTGCTTGGCCAGTAGCTAAGCAAACGGCATTACTACCGACAGCAATTGGCAGGATAGTTGGCCAAATTGCGAACTACAGCACTACTGAGTATACAGAAGCCAGAGTCCTTGTGACACTTGTCGGACTCGAGCACATTGCCAGAGTCTCACCTCACTATTTGATGCTATTTCAAGTCAGTATTGTTTGTTAGACTGAGTGTGTTGTTGTCATGCTGTATAGCAAAAGTTGCTTTTTCTTGTCTCACGCGCACTGGGTTTTCCCAGCAGCTCTGTCATTGGCACTTCACTGTTTGGCCTTTCAATTCTCTGACTTCAAACTAGATGGTCACAAGACATGCCTAGCACCATCTGATGTATGGTGTATCACAGGTACGCAAGGCATTTCCTTGTGTGACCTTCCTTGATAGATTGGATGTCATGCCCTCATGGGTGCACTGGTATATGTATGCAGAGCCTGGTACAACCGCTGGACTATAGAGATATCATGTCAGGGCTTGAGCACCGTGTTCAGCCATGAACCCGTGATGAAGTTTGATAAAATGTTTGTATTCCTGAAAATTGATCAGTGAAGTGATGGGCTGTGATCAAATGTTTGTACACCTGAAGGTTGATCAGTGCAATGACGCTTGAGTTTCAGGGTTGAAGGATGCTCTCTTCTTATGAGGTCTGATCAGTGAGCATGAGCATGACATTACTGCTTTTCAACAATAGCAATGTAGCATAGCACAATTAGTAGGAGTTGATTTCAAACAGACATGTAGAAATATCAAGGGGTTTTGAGGGTATGGTGACGTGCGAAGCGATTCCAGAAGAATCGCGAATGTCAGAATCATGCAACCAAATGCAACCATGCCAGCTCCGGCACAGCTTGCAAGCTGACAGCTTACAAGTCGTATCAGAGCTGCATTTTGTTGTGCTCACAGCTGTGTAGGTGCTTCATCAGAGAGCCCCAATATTTCAATATGGGTTCGGACCTATAGAGACAGCATAGACATCATCGAAAGGCGCTTGTACTCTGTGCAATGCCTGTTTGCTCAGTAGCGAGGACAGGACAATTGTGTGCGTTGCCGCATCAGATATACGCGATGCTCCGCTAAATTCATACGAGTATTATGTGTTGCAGCTGCGGGACTGTGTAATGACACTGGTGCCGCCGCGAAGCCGTAACTTCATGCTCTAATTTGCTTATGGTAATTTGTAAGGCAACGCAAGGCCGCCGGCCCGCGAGATGCGGCGTGACGTACGTTTATGTCTTTGTCAAGGCTTATGTCAAGCCAGACCCATGTGGAACAATACATCAATTTATTGCTGCTAAAGTACAGGCCACTGTCATCTGTGAGTCGGCTTTGGATCACGTGGGAGCTGCTCTCGTTTCCTCTCCATCTCTCCTCTTCTTGGCACGGACTTAAGTAAGAAGCCGCGGTCCTCCGTATGAAGCCAACGGAGGCAATGTCATACCGTAGAGCCGGGTCAAAGCTTCGCTTCTCGTGATTCTGGTGCAAAGCATTCGTGACAATGGACCCTGTAGATCGCTTAGTTGAAATCACCGGATTGCCCAGGGACGCCTTGCAGGCAAGCGATTGTTCAGTCACTGCCTGCGTCGTTGCGTCCGTGCGTGCAGCATGTTGTGATCACTCTTTGCGAGCTGACTATGTTGTATGCAGAGCATCGTGCGGGGGGCTATGCAGCAGACCCTGATAGCGATGTCGCCCAGGCTGAATATACCGCAGGCGCGGCTGCTCGCTGAGTTCGAAAGCATGTTTCCGGAGCCTGCGTTATCTGCAAGTTCACAGCAGTCAGTCGAAGTGCAGAGGCTGCCAGTGGGGGCGCAACTTAGGTTTCAGCACGATTGCGAGTGAGTTTTTGCGTGCCTTTTTGACATCAACCACATGCCCGACGCAAACGCGGGGCTTTGGTCGGCTCTGGAAAGCATGCATGCTGGTGCTGTGCTATCAAAGCCACTGTGCAACCAGCTTTGTAGCTGCTGGCTTTGTACTGATACTGTATACTTCTCGTGACACGCCTATACCTGTCAGACAAGCAGCGCTTGCGGTTTGTGCAGACATCTGACCTGTCCCGCGGAAAACAGGTTCTGCTCTCACTGTGTGCCCGCAATCCGCTGAAACGGTGCAAACCCAGCGAGAACTTCGCTGCCAAGCACCTCGAAACCCAATCTTTGGCTGCCCCATGTGGAGCATCCATCACAGTCGCTCTGTCGCCCGGTCAGGCTGCAAGGCAGCCCAGCAGTGCTGACCCAGGCAGCTCACAAGCTGCCTCTTTTGGCCAGCACAGTGAAGACGTTCGTCTTGAGGTATGCTTCGGCCATTGGCTCCCACTTGTTATGAGTTGCACGTGGTTGCTATGCACGTTCAGCCTGCTGCTGCACAGCTCAAACTGCATCTTCCCATTTTGCTAGGGTGACAATGTTGTTTTCCTTTTTGCTGTAGCATCTCCACCATACTCTGTTGCTGTACTGAAGCATGCCTGTGCACACAGGGTCCCAACCCATTTAGTGCTGCTTGTGAGCGTTGAACAGACAGAAAGTCTAACAGCATGTCAGCTTGTACACCATTGTTTTGAGTCCAGAAACTACCAGAGGTTTTTAGTTCATGTTACATCAGTTGCAAACCACCTGTGCTAGGCTACTGCAGCTGTGCATACCTCCTCATCAAGGCTGCCATGCGCATCTTGCATGGTTCAAAATCACAAGGTGCCCGGTATTGTGCAGTTCTCTCTGCTGAATGGCAGCATCCATGACAGCTGGCTGCAGCAAGGGCATGAGGGTGTACGCATGGATGAAGACATACGGGCGCGGTGTGAGGTGCTAGCCTGTCAGAGGCCGCCCCCACCTGCTGAGGGGGCCCGCAAGAAAGGACCCAAGTCAACCGAGGTAAGTTAGACCTCATGACATTTGCAATGTGAATGTACCCATATTCCTGTGTACAATTCTGCTACATGGCAGTCGCATTGAGAAGACGACCACTTCCACTGTGTTGACGCAGCATCCTCAACAACACTGCATCAATCACAAGATGTGCCTTCTAGTTGCAAGGTTGCAGCCTGTCTTTGAATATGACGCTGATTTTGATGCTTGTGACTCCCTCACAGCTGACTCATGTATGTTGCTTGTGATCAGGCAAGACCCCTATTGGAAGGTGGGCACATGACGCAGCACACCCCTGAACTGCGCGTGAAGGCTACTGTGGAGGGTGGCCTTGTCTCATTGGCAGATTTTGTAGTGCAAGGTGAACCTAAAGTGCCAGACATGTCATGTTGTGATCCCGTGCCCAGAGGCACCCTGTTGTTCTGAAGGCTGTGATGCTGATGCTGTCAAGTATAATACTGTTCCTGTGCATGCAGACAGGTTGTTTGTGCTATGTACCAGGCTGATATGGTTTGTTCTGGGTTCTCCCACATTTTGACATGCTTGCAAATTGGGTTGCCTTTTCTGATGTCATGGTGCCTCTGCTGCAGAACATGTGAGATTTGTTATGCAGCATTGCATCATGGGGATACATTGCACAATTGTACCTTCAGCAACCCAATTATGTAGCCATGCCTAATTTCTAAACCTACACTATAAACATTCTGCATGAGGCTTCATGTACAGAAACATGTCTTGATGCAGAGAACTCTGAGACTCAGCTTGGCAAGGATGTGAAGTACAAGATGCTGGTGTGTGCCATCAAGCAGGATTCAGGGGAAGAGGTAGCGCAGCTGGTGTCAGAAGGCTTCACTGTAGGTCCCCATCAACTTCACCTCCTGCATACACCAGTATGCATGCAAGGAAGCCATGTCTGGATCTTGACTGGCCATCTCACAACGAGAGTCCCTTTGCAGGGCCTATTGGGGGCTTTGAGTGCACATACTGCATGAGCATGTTGGCAGCAATGGCAATGAATCACAGCACACACTGGAAATTGGACACTGCTGCTTGTACGCTGTGGTTCCTGCTATGGTAAGCCTTGCACAACAACCATCAAGCGACTGCAGATCACTATGCAAAATCTTCGAAAAGGGCTCTCAATGGTCTTACATTGTCTATACAAGGCTCTGACTCACCACAAAGCACAAGCAGTTGGCAAAAGGCACAAAGGAGAAGACTCTGCCTCTGACGGCAGTGACTGTGTTGTCAGGTGACCACCATGAGGTCCAAGGGGGGTGTCAAACCTGCCATCCCTTGTCTCACTGATCCAGTTGACAAGCTGGAGGGGTTGGGGGGCAAGACCCGGCTCAACCTGCTGGATGTACGTAGATGTGTGCGAAACATTGATGCCAGAGCAGCTGTTCCTGCTGCTGCCCCTAACGTGATCACCACAGGTGGCACTTGCACCCCCTTGCTTGCTTTTGGTGCCATGTGCCATGTGCCTGCTTTTGGTGCCATGTGCCATGTGCCTGCTTTTGGTGCCATGTGCCATGTGCCTGTCATTGTGCCTTAAAAGCTTTGCATGATTGTGTGTGCATCTTGAGAAACTCTTCGCTCTCCAAATGCTCTGTAACTCTGCATATGCATATTGTGAATTGACTGTCACAAAGTCCAACAATGCAATGAGTGCGTCATCAGTACATCTCAATCTTCTGTCCCGAGGCTGCTTCTCTTCATTGTTGGTGTTACTGTGACTTGACGGCTCTTCTTCTCCTGCAGTGGAGCACTTCAAGCAGCTGGAAGAAGCCCTGAGGGGCTGGTCCAGCTGCCCCAAGCAGATCAGAAGAGCCCTGCTGCCCGAGCCTGCGGTTGAGCATTCTCAGAAGGTGCTGGAGGCTGACAGCAGACTACGCAGTTGGAGAGCTAACCCCAAGTCTGACTGGGGATTGCTGTACCACAGCTCCCAAGCATTTGTGGATTTCAACAATCCTGCTGGTAACTATACATGCATGTGCCCTTGGTGTAACACCCAGGTTGATAAATACACCTTGTGGGTAAGAAAGAAAAGAGCTGGTTTTCAGCAATCATAACAGGAGCCTCCTAAGCGGCATGTTGTGGGTGCTGTAAGGCTGCAAAAGGTGCTATGGTTGCTTTTATTCTATTGTCTGTCTGCCTTGGCAGGCCGGAACCTTGCCTTTGAGGTCCTGTCTGCTCACCTATACCCAGGGTGCAAGGTCTCCTCTAGCAGAATACCACATATCGTCTGTCATTCCCCTCGAGAGGCTTAGCACATCTTCACGCATGCTGGTATTCAGCTTATCCAGCTGGCCACTTGAGGCTTTTGTTACACGACCCCAAACATTAGTCTCTGAGCTTGGCTCTGCTATGCATGAGGCTGCACCGTTAGGCACCTGATAGTGTGATCGCCGAAGACTCAGTGGTGGCTGGTTTGCAGTTCTGGTGCAGCCGGGTGGGGGTCCTGGGGGGTCCCAGTTTGTTCTGGCTGCACATGCCACCAGCGACCAGCTTGCCAGGATGAATGAGCTGGCTGCTGAAGCCCTTCAGAGGTGGAAGCAAGCAGACCACCCAGGCTGGTCTGTCACAGAGGCAGACAGTGATACCTTTCTTGCCCGCCTGCATCAGTTCAAGGTGCGCGCTCCAGGCCACAGCTCTGCCATGCTGTGCTGTGCTGCGCTGTGATGCAAGCTGCCATGCTGTGCTGCGCTGTCATGCAAGCTGCCATGCTGTGCTGCGCTGTCATGCAAGCTACTTTGCTGTGCTGCGCTGCCATGCAGGCTGCCATGCTGTGCTGCGCTGTCATGCAGGCTGCCATGCTGTGCTGCGCTGTCACGCAAGCTGCCATGCTGTGCTGGGCTGTGATGCAGGGTGCCATTCTGTGATCTTTTGAACAGCAAACAGGCAGCGATGCTAACACCCCTGCTGGTGTCCCTGTGATGTTGCATACTGTTGGGTTAGCTTTTTGGCTTCAGACAGCTGTGTTGGTGATGAGGTTTGGTGGTTGCACAAGCATCAGTGCACAAACGTAAAAACAAGCACAACTTAAGTCAAATAACAGCATGAGCACAACCGACTTGTCTGGTGGGTGTGTACAGAGGTGTGACCTGTAGCTGACAAGCTGAGCCTTCTCACAGGCCCCTCTCACCTTTGGTGGCCAAGTTGAGATGTCGGAGGTGCTCCAACAACATCCAGGGTCACACGCAGCGTCTTCTAGCCAAGAGCTATCACCGCAACAGCAGCAGGCACAGGAGCTGGATGCTCGCCTGGGCTCAATCACTGGCAGGATCAACAGAGGGCATCTGGAAGATCAGCCCTCAGGCCTGTTTGGCATTGCCTCCCTTGGGCCTGACTACTCTGGAGCAGGGCCAAGCGGTTCAGCCCTAGGTCAGGGCTTTCAGCAGGGGATGTTTGGCGGCCAGCAGCAGCATATAGGGGACAACACACTACTGATGCAAGGTGTGATTCCTGGTGTGCCTGTGCATCCAGAATCAACGGGGCCAAGCATGTCAGGGCAGGGCAGGGGGCAACAGCCCCTGATGCCATCTAGCATGATGGGCAGGCAAGGTACAGCTAAGCAGGAGCCTGTCCTCTTACGCATGTTGGCACAGAACATCATGCAGCAGCAGACCCAGGTAGTCTCGCAGTTTCCAGGGCAGGGCAGCTCCCCGCAGGGCAGTCCCCAGGTGCCTCAGTGGCTGCCTCAGCAGCCGCCTCAGCAGTTTCGGCCAGAGCTGCTGAGTTTGCAACAACAGCTGCAGCAGCAGCAGCCAGGCTTTTCGTTCACTCAAGATTTCAATGATGGCTCAAGCAGCACAAGCTCCATGAACAGTGTCCAAGTGCCACAGCTGCAGTCTCGGCCTGCAAGTGTAGGGCAGTTGATAATGCCCCCCATGGATGTCACCAGCAGTCCCAGCAGTGGCAGGGGTGCAAGGCGGGGGCGCAGCCACAGTTTGGGGTCAATGCCACGGACTGCAATGCAAAAGCGAGTAGCACAGCAGGCTCAGCAGGCACAGCGTGATTCTTTGGGCTTTGCAGGACAGGACTTTGCCTCAATGGCCTCGCTGCCAAGTGGCACCCCTGGACAATGGGGCCAAAGGGCAGGTCTCATGGGGCCACCCCGTGCAGCTCTGCCAAGCCCTAGCCCAAGCCCTAGCCCTGACAGGCTCCCACGCTTGGGCCATGCTCTTGAGCGCACCATCTATGCCACCCCCCCTGAGCAGACACCATCAAACCCTGCTGCCCAATTTGGCCTAGGGTCACAGCCCTATGGAGGCATGCTGCCAGACTTCCCACACCCCTTCCAGTCACATGCCAACAAGCCTTGGGGTCAGGCTGTTGAGCCCAGCTCAGTGTTTGAGAGCCAGTTGGTGCAACAGCCTCCACAGGAGTTTGATACAGAGCCTGGTGAGCTTTCAATGCATGTGGTGTTACAGGCTTGGTCCCTCTGATACTATGTTGCTTGCTAGGCTTCATAGGCCTGGCTGTCACAATAGCTTGATGTAAGGTGCACTGCTAAGAACTGCTTCCGTGCCATGCATCGTCCAGCTTTGAAGCACGGGCTCAAGCTAAACTTCCAAGCTTGCTGACTGCTCACAAGATCTGCACAGCTTTGCCTCACGTCTGTCCATGCTGCATGTGTCACCAGCTCTGTCTGTTGTGATGGTGGTTCACAGCCTCCAGCAAGCATATAGCATGATGCTAAATGCTGCAGACACTGTGTGCAGCTCCCAAGCGGCCCAGAGGACCCCTGTCAAGTCAGAGCCGAACCCCTAAAGCTGGACCCCCCTCACCCACCTCCCAAACCCAGACTTGCCATACCCAGGGCATTACGCAGCAGCCCTTGTCCCAGCAGCTGCTGTCCATGACCCCCTCTACCCTGGTCCAGGGTAGCCAGCAACAGCCCTTGCCTAATCAGGATCTGCTGTCAATTGCCTCTCTGACGTCACAGCCATGGGTGGTGTATAATGAGGATCCCTGGGCGGCTGGTCTCCCTTCATTTTCAGCAGCTGCTGCAGAAGCTGCTCTGCAGCAGACACACAGCGGCACTGGGATGCAGATCCCTTTGCAAGGTGTGAAGGCACATTTGTTTGCTACAATGCATAGCCTGCATGGCAAAGCCCCTACTTGTATGAACAGCACTACTCAGCTCAGAGCTACCCTGTGTGTAAAACCCACATTGGTGCATTGCTGGCATTTGCCCTTCATCGCATTGTATCACTCCAGTGTAGGTTGAAGACATTGCTTTGAATGTTCTTCAACAATGCAGTAGTGGTCATCTATGTCTTGATCATCTCTGTAATGCAGAGCAGCCTACTAGTCCTTACAGTCCGGGCCAAACGGCCCAGCCCAGCCAGGGCTCTGGGCTCCCTGGGGACCCCCCAGCAGGGGGCTTGTCCCACCCTGCTACAGGCACAGATGCACAGGCCCCTGGACAGACCAGCCATTGCCGGTCCGGTCAAGTATTGCAGCGAGCAGATGAAGAAGCACAACACCAGAAGCTTGTAGACGACAGCAGTCATTCTGGTATGACTACTGCAACTGCAAATGACATCCCATTGATGCAATATGCATACAGCATCTCATGCTTGAAGTCTCAGCAGGTGATCGTGAATGATTGCCCCTTGGGAAAGTCATTGCACACTGACTTTTGTGCATACATCATGTATTGAGGCTCTGACGGCAGCCTAAAGTCTTGATACACGCTATGTAATATTATCATATGCAACTCAATTTGAGTCTTATCTGCTACAGGGACACTGTTTTTGGATGGGGATCATGATCCCCTCTGGCTCATGGGGGATGCTAGTTCATGGGAGGGGGTGTTCAGCTTCCCAGCCACCCCCCCTCCTGCAGCTGACACCCCCCACCTCCCTCCTGCCCCTGACCGCCTCTCTGATGAGGGGTAAGTGATCTGTACACTACAATTTGAATCGTGGGTGCGCTATCTGACATTTACTTCAACTTACTAGGCCCCATCATGCAGCTGCTGGGTTGACAAATGATTGATAACTTGTCTGCTGTCCCAGGGTGACTCTGCCTGACTAATTCATCTGTGCTGCGTGCTGTTACAACTCTTCCTGCACCTGAGCTTTGAGTGTTTGTGTTGCAAGTACATTGTGTATGACAGAGACTGCTCTGTGTCTGCAGGACGCCACTGGCAAAGAGACAAGTGCGGTTTGCCTCAGACAGGGCACTTGCCCCAGGGCTGCTGCAACCTGTGTTGGAAGAAGGGCAAGTCAGCAAGGCAGAAGATCGACAGAAAGTGGCCGCCAGGAGCAATCCTCTGACTTCTGGAGGAAGCCTGAACCTGAGTCAGGAGCTGGTGCTGCGTGACTGCTGCTTCAAATGGAAGAGAGGCAAGTGTTTTCAGCGGCAGCGTATGTACAATGGTCCTATGCACAATGCATGGTCATGACTGCAATCAAGCCTGCTCCGAGTTGGGAGGAGCGCATGACAATGTCATATGTTGCAACCAGCGACTGTGAATTCTTATACCACTTACTACACATGCATGCATCGCTTTTCCTGTGTGGTTTCATGGTGCAAATGTATATGGGGCATGCTCTGGGCAGCAGGCATACTCAGAAGTATGTGTCTTGTTTCTGTTGCACTGAATGATTGTAACTGCTGACACAAAAGTGCCTGCACTGCACGTACATGTCTTGTTCCTGTTACGCTATGGTGGTTACAAACCATGGTAACGAACTGCAATCACCACACGTGCAGCTGCTGCTGCTGATGCTGCAGTGAACTGCAGTGGCTAAACCGGCTTGGCTAGCAACTGTTGTATGCTGGTGATCTGTTCATTGATCACATCTTGTGATGTATACAGGAGTGAGGAACAAGCAGAGTGTGGGCAGCAGCTCCACAATGGGAGGCAGCAGCAGGTGTGTAAGGGGCTTCTGGCGCACTGACTCACAGACTCGCACCGTAGACAGTGACATGCGCAGCTTGATGAGTCTTGAAGACATGTCTGATCTGTGCCAAGCCTTGCCCATTGAGGCGTGACAAGTGTGATGGGCTTTTAGAAGGCTTCCAGAGAGAAACAAGTGTGAGTGTGTGTACATAATTGAAAGCCACCATTGTGGCATTGCTAAGCACTGTTGCCGATTCTGCTTAGGCAGGCAGATATTGCATTTTGCCTTTATCTGGCCCTGGGGGCTTCTAGAGCTTGTCAGAAAGCTGGATTACTTTGTGGGGTGTTGGGAGTCTGCACAATGGTGCACATATGTCTTCACATGTGCATATGCATGTACAACATAGCTGCTCAAGATGACATGGACAAATTGAGCAATGGGGTTTTGTTGACAGCAACACAAGCCTCAAGGGGGGAGGTGCAGTGATTCAGGGCCCATTTTGCTTGCAATGGTGGATTCTGGACAAGGCAGCAACTTTGCTACCTGCATGTATTTTTCGCTTTAAAGCAAAGCATTAAACAAGTTTGTTCGACGTGACTTGATCAGTGCCTGGTGTTGATTGTGCTTGGCTTGGTTTGATTTAGATGCACCATTACTGTTCTGCCCTATACTGATTTGAGATCGTTGTCCAGTTCATAGGGTTGTGCTTACTTACATGTTGTAATTGGCCACTACATTGCACCCATGTACACAGTGTTTTTTGAAAGCACACACTGTTTTACTTTTTTTGCTGTAAACTCCAATGTTTGTCACAGCGTACGATTTTCAAGAAACAGCTGCACAGTGGCCTTGTTTGCACATTATGTGCTGCACACCTTCAAGCGCAAAACCAAAGAGCCCTATGCGGCAGCTCGATTGTGCGTCACAACTTAGGCTTCTGCATACTGTATCTGATGCGACACCTCTATGATTAAGGCATTTTACCAAGCAGCAAATTAGTGTATCCTTAGGAAATTGTATCAGAGATGCAGTATATCATGAAACACTCTGTAAGTCTGACTTGATGTTGACAACAACATGTCTACTGTTTGGATTCTGGGTGTCAGGTGTCACACTGACACCATCATGTCTATATGAATGTAATGTAATCACTGTGCAATGGTCTGAGTCTGACTGCTCATGCAGTAGTTGCTGGGCCATTGTGCTCCTTGTCTGTAGCACTGGCTGTGTGAGATGAAACTGCATTCCCGTTGCTTGAGCTCTGTCCCTGAACAACATTGTCAGCTGGAACTGATGCTGCAGTGTCTGCTTCAGCTGGTGAACTCTGGATGTGTATCTCCTTATCAGGCAACTCAGGAACGACTGCCTTGGAGACATGCAGTGTAAGCACACCATTCTCCAACTTTGCAGTGATGCCATCTGTGTCTGTGTTGCTGGGTAGCTGATATCTCCTGGTGAAACTGCTGGAGATATGGTGGGTGTGAGTGTGACCATCCATTGAAGTCTCATCGTTGGAGTTGTGTTGCCCTGAGATGACAAGAACCTTATCTGCCGTCATCTTGACCTGCAAGCATGGGACAAGAGTCTCAATTGCGATTCAGAAGCAAGGGACAGGGTGGACGCTTGGAGAAACGACATGAAATATGGTCTTTGGCTAGCAGCGACGCGGACAAGCCAAAACGGCCGAGCTACCTTGATGTCTGCCTTGAAGAGGCCAGGTACTGCTGCTGCAAAAGTGGTGGAGCTGTCTCCCTCCTTAACATCAAAAGTCACTCTGGTAGCTGGCACTGAGGCTCTGTCTTGTGCAGATGACAGGCGTGGATGCCTTGTGACGAGATGGTTGGTCAACATTTCGCTCTGCACATTAACAATACCAGTCACAGATACGTCAACTCCGGACAAGGAAGGTGTGATCAAGAAATCCTGATGGAGTGTCCGGCGAATTTGAACGAAGCAAAGCAACACAGATGGTGATGGTGTGTCAGCACTACCCGCACCATCAGTCGTGATGCGTGGCTGGATATCTGGAAGGGGAAAATCGGGTCAAACATCGTGTCCAAGAGCTGTCGAGAATCGGGTCGAAACCAGAAGTCATCGAAGTCACTAGACCACGGATCATGTGTAAGTGATGTGGCACGAGCTACAGCACCAAAGTTGCGGCAAGGCCGACTGAGAGATCCAGAGCTGCCCGACGAGCGCAGCCTGCTGAACACCGACGGCACGATCTCGTAGATAGTCCGGTAAGACATAGCGGCAAATGAGCGGCTACGTACTTGCGGCAGCGCGCGATGAGGCGAGAGGGAAAAACGATGCTCGCTGCAGCTACCTTATGAACATGAAATTTCAGCTCTCCGGAACGCTCTTGCTTCTTCCGGAAGATTCTTCGTCTTTCGAAGGCTTGCTTGTCTGGTTTCAGAGCATGCCCAGCAACACTCTCCTCCGCAAAGAGACACCCCTAACTTTGGCAAGTGGTTCCAGTCCGTTCTGCACTTTGCAGGTATGCTGACTTGACAACCCTGGGGCTGTGGCAGCCGCGAAGTTCGTCCAAGCAAGCCTCAGGACTTTGCCCTCCGTCATCTCTGCACTGCTTGCAAGAACGCTCTACTCTGCCAGCCAAGCAGCCAAAATCCACTCGGCCTTTCCTCCAGCAGCAGCACCGTATTAAACCAGGGCCAAGATCAGCCATAGGAGACTGCTTCTTTGGATACTTGTGACCTAAGCAGTGTTGTCAAGCCAACAGTACATGCAATCCCGAGCGCACACTGACCAGAGCTTCTTGCAGTAATGTCTGAGCTAGCCAAATGCAGCCTGTTACTTCAGATGTTGCTTGCTTCAACAGCTTGCCCATGGATGGGCTGCGGCTGAGCTGTTGTCAGTCGTGTCAGTTGTGCCACACAATCACAACACAAATGCCATGTGTGGCTGTAGCAACAAGGTCCAATTGCCATTTCAAAGCTGCTATGGCGAGCTTTAATGAAGCTGACACTGTCTGCAGAATCTGATATTGGCTCTGCTGGACCTGTTCCATGCTTTGTCTGCTGCCCAGAGCAGCATGCAAGCATCAGCTCAAGCCAGTCACATACAACTGCCTAGGGGATCCACAGTAATCACTCACTGACACAGTGAGGATCTGGTAGGTCTGCCTTGCGCTGTACACTGGGCAATGTTGTATCTAACATATTTTTGCTTCCCAAGTGGCAAGTGTGAAAGAAACATTGGCAGTGTGCAACAACAAAATCTGATGTGTTTTTGCAGTTATGCATAGCTGCATGTAGGCTATGACTGTAGATGCTGCCCAATCAACAGATTGCAAGTTTGGGTTTCTGTCTGTCTGTCTGCTGTGAGGTCTTGGCTTCGCATAAAACACGTGAAACCTTAAGCTTTGAGCTCGCTTTTCAGTTCAGGTCTCCTTTGTCCTAGGAACAGACAAGATAACGACTTGAAGCATACCAGATATCGTTGCACCTCCAAATCGTGTTTTTGACCCTTTCGCGGTTTGTTTCATCAGGGCTGACACTCATGGCCACAGACCGTGTGCTTGCACTACAAGCTCGCCTAGATGATGCCCAAGACATGCTGAAAGTTGAACTGAAAAAGGAAGCACCGCGGGACAATGTTTTGGCTGTGATCAAAGAGCAAGTCCAAGAGCTGAACGCAGAACTCAAGATGCTCTCTCGACATTATCAGGCGTGTTTTCTGCAGTTACATGTCAGTATGTGACCTATGTGTGTAGCTCTTGCTGTCACAAAGTGTCATGGTTAGTTAGGCAACAGCAGCTGGACACATGGCTGCTGCATTGCTCACAGTTGCTGATTGCATTTGCCATTCTTACCTCGAGCAAGCACAGCAGCTACCCAGATCTTGGGTCCAAGGTGCGTCAAGTGAGGCATCCTCAGCTGCATGTTGACCAAGCTTCTAAGCATGTTCAATGCATCCTTGCAGTCCTCCTCTGATTGCTGCTGCAAGATCTACACGCTCAGCAATTTTTTGAAGCGACATCATGATGCCGTATATGTGCGACTGTGGATCACAAACTTGTATGTCTTCTCAGGTCTGCTTTACTGGTGCTTACCAGTGCTTTGCCACCTGATTAGCCATCCTGCAAATCCTAGCATTGTGTTCTCCCAGGTTATGCAGTGCATTACATTAGGTCTTGTGGCACATTTTCAAAGCTCTGCAGTTGGCTGATCTCAAAGTCATGCCTTACAACAGTTGCCAATGTCAGGTCATAAGCCACTTGCCATGTGGTTCCTCTTTCACTTTAAGACCTATCACAATGAGTATTTTGAACCTGTTTTTATGTAATGAGTTGTTGCATGAAGCATACAATGACACCCCCATCCCAGCCTGTGCTCTGATTGTGCTCATGCTTGCGTATGCAGGTGCTAGCTCTGGGCATAAGAGGCGCAGGATAAGTTCAATTACACTGAGAGATTGAGGAATTTGCCCTCAGCATCTCAAATGATCCAGGTTGACATGAGGCAACAGCAGGGCTGCTTACACTATGACTTTGTTCTTCGGCAACCACTTTTGAAAACTGTGACAGAGCCTCTGTACCTGAATTATCGGTGTGAGGCCAGACAGGTGACTATATCACAGCAAATGGAGACATGTGGCTCTTGGGTAGTTTGCCTGGTCATTTCGCATCAAATCTTAATACCTTGTGTGCAGGTGCCCATTAAACTCCTGCACCCGATCTTTGGCCGCTTTGTTCACCTTGCAGAAACCTTGCCTCCAGACCCAAGCATCTTGTTCTTGGTTGAAGAGCTGTGTGCGTCTGCAAGATACTATTATGCTGGAGAGAAGCACTATCAGCCAATTTTGGAGCAGTTTCAGAGGTTTCTGAATACAGTAGAGGCAGGGACTTTGCACCGAATCTTTGTTGAAGCCAAAAATTCTACCACAGACACAACCCTGGTGGTAGGCTTATGAATTTCTGAGAGACCATGCACTTGCTCAACGAGTGGTTATTGCTTGAAATCATGTGAGTTGACTCAAACTTTGTCTGTATTGCAGGGTTTGTATGGTCTTGTGTTGGTGGGTGCACTCAAAGACCGCCTTGATGAGCTTGCACAACCACAGGCACTTCGGTTTTACGGCCAGCTTTGGCAGGAGCGTTTTGAGGCAATGCACAGCCACTCATTTGCAGCTTCTTTCATCGTAGAGCTGATGGGATCCAACCTGAGGTGAGTTGCTGTCAAGCCATGACTAAAGGGGTGACAAACGGAAGTGACTGTCGAATAGGCTATACCACTCTGAGCCATGGGTGTTGATTACAGAATTGGAGGTGCAGTTTGGGGTAACAAGGTTCAGTATGAGCCTTTGACAGACACCATGAATCTTCTTCCTCTGTGGCAACAGGGGCCTGTCATGTTGCCGCTAGCCAGACAAATGCAGGCACTCTGCTTATGTGCCAAAGAGCTACTTGCTGAATACAGTGTCCAGCCAGCAGGCAGCAGCACTGAGCGCTCTGGCTTGTATGCCAATGGCATTCCTTGCGCGTTACATGATGAGACAAGGTGTGTTGGCGCTACAGGATAACAAATGTATGCAATATGAGTCCAAGTCCATTTTTTTGTTGTCTAACTGGTCTGAAATTTCTTGGGTTCTGAGACCCATGTGTGGTGCACAAGTTTGCATGTCTGGCTTGCACTTAGCACTTTTGTTGGAATTGCAGGTTTGCCAATGTCCAGCTTTTCCTTCATGACAGGCATGCAGGGTTATTCTCCTACAATGACACAGCATCAGGTGAAGCAAGACTTGCCAAGTTTACTCAGGACTATGGCATCAGTGTTCACAAGGCCTGGGCTTCCATTGGGCTAGCTCCTCATTCCCCAACAGTAACACCTCTTGAGTGTGACATGCAACTTGTCACAATGGAGCTCTTGTCAGATGAGTGGCAGATTTTGAACCAGCTTGACTTAGACATTGTGCAAGCCACTCGTCCATACGTTCTGGCAGCTCTTCAGAAAGCACAGCAAATCTTGCTTAGCGATGGCGCTGTGGGTGTACATGGGGACTTGAGGCAGACGACTGTGGCAGTGAAGCATGGAGATAACGGCTGGATGGTCAACTTTGTGGACTTTGATTGGGCAGGGCCAGCAGGGCTTCAGAGATTTCCACCTTGCATGAACTCGCAAATCGATTGGCCTGTTGGTGTGGGACCTCTTGCAGTCATGTATCCTCGGCATGATATTGACTTGCTAGCTCGCGAGTTTCACATGTAACAATCTTGCTGTTGATGCCATTTTTAGCCTTTCTCCAGTGTTGCTGCTTGGCTGCATCATCAAGTCATGTGTTGCAGACTGATTGTTGTGTTGTAAACAGCAATTGTTACAATATAACAGGAGTGAGCAAGCACGTGCAAGTTACAATTAAGGTCAGCCACCCATGCTACTTTCAAACAAGAATGATGCGGCCTGGTCTTCATTGCCATTGCACATCTGCAGCGCCTGTTGACACTCCTGCTTCCCAAACCCCAGCCCCATCAGCCTCTGCACTGCTGCCCCTTCAGCATTGCCTGCAAGCTCACTACTCCTCAGTGCCGCTACAACACGATGTGAACATGCGCTGGTGAAAACCTCACTATTGCTCAAAGAATGCTACCAGGACAGCTGCTGAGAAGTATCTGCAGCATCGTGCTGCACTATAAGGCAACGTGGTGCAGACAGGACGCATATGCAGCATCAGCTTTTCAGCTGATAGCAATGCATGTGGGTGAAGCCAAACTAGACCTCCCTACACTGCCAGACAACATTGATAGACTGAGCAAGCATTTTGTGTGTGACAGGTGTGCAGTACATGTACCTGCAGGATTGCTTGCTGTAGCTTGAGCTGAAGCTGTTGGTGCTGTGCTGGATGGCTGTGCAGTGCCACTAGGACTTGCTGCTCCAGCTGCCCTGGCTGCTGCTGCAGCAGCTGCTGCTCTTTGTGGTGCGCTAGCAGGAGTAGGGCTCAAGACTGTGGTTACACCCCCTGGCAACAGCATGTGCAACTTTAAACAAGTATGTTCTGTAACCAGTCTTGCAACATATAACCAGCATGGACTACAAGGATATACAGGACTGCATTCACCAATTTTTTCGAGCAGATGCCCATGTACAACTGCTCCTGTCAAATATGTTGCAATGCAGTCATGTCCACAGAGCAAACAAAAAAGCAGACATGCTGGTGCACAGAGTAGCCAGACAGCCCCAAGAGCAGGAATGAGCAGACTATTATCAAGCTTGCATAGCACACATCTCACATGTTTGTACTAGACAGCCACAGCCACAGCCTTAGCCAGACACCTACCAGCCACAGCTTTACACCTAGGCATACGCCATGCTGCAAATTAGATCTGGACAGTTGTCATCGGCCACACACAACAGTCACACTGTGGCTGACCTGGTGCCCCACTGCCATTAGGAAGGGTAGCTGGGCCAGGGGCAGACCCCTCACCCACCCCCCCAGCAGCCACATCACTGCCCTCCCTTCTCAATTTTGCAGGCAGCTCGTGCTCAGCCAGGAAAGGCAGCTCTGCATTGCTGATACTGCCAAAGCGCAGCACGTTCTTGTGGAGGTCTATGGAGCACTGGTAGCGCCGCAGCATGTCCAGGCCAAACAAGAATGGCATGCTGTCATCCTCTAGGATGGTGATGCTGGCTGACACATGCTGAGTGCCCACCTTCAATGGTGCCTGCACAAACAGCATGCTGCATTAACAGGCGCCACTTTCATCACAGAGGTGTGCAATGCTGCATGGGCATGGGCATGGGCATGGGCATGGCACCCACCTGAGCGCTGAAGACCCAAGGTGGACACATATATGTCGTAATAGGTCTGATGTTGCAATTACCAAGCATTACACTGGCAGAATGACATTGTTCTAGCAGAAAAAAATCAAAACTTTGTATCGTGCCCTGATCCACAGCTCAAGACGTTTCGTTGCTGAGATGACGAACTTCAAGATAAGTTGACATGCACCAGGCAATGCGTTGATGTGATGCATGCTTACCTGATGCACACGCCCCAGGATCTTGGAGGTACCCACGCCTTTGGCGATGCCTTGATAGCGTGTGTCCATCAGCCTGAGAAGATTGCATTGGTCAGCAGACTTCGCCGACATGATGGTGGACTGCGCACCACTGTCTATGAAAGCTGCCATTTTGTTGCCATTGACCTTCAGCAACACAAGCTGTTAGGGCTAGGAATATGCAATGACATGGCAATGTGCTTATGGCATGATTGACGCATGGAAACTTGACGATAGTCCATGCTGAAAAGTGGGTTTCAAACACGTTACATGCTGTAGTATGCAATGTACTGCAAAACTGAGAATGGAAAAGAGATTTACAAGCCAAATTTTAGTCATGCTACGGAGGCATTGAGAAGTACCTACATCCATGGTGACATACAGCATGGTCACTTGAGCAAAGACTTCCGGATTGAACTCCATTGCAGCTTCAAAGTTCTCTTCAACATTCTTCTGCCGAATATATTCTGCAATCCTGGTCTGCAAGGGACAATGAAAATGCAATGTCAAGTCACCTTGACAAAGACATGCCAAAAGCTTCCTGTGCTTAGCTGGAGACACGTACAGCAAGAAGCTGCACAGCAGTGGCAGCAGTGAGTGTTGAGGGCTAAAAGCGGGAAGAAGCATACTTGCACTTCCAGATCCATAGGGTCTTCTCCTGGTCTGATCAGTTGCGCCTCCATTTGCCGCTGCTCAGCCTCCCTCTGAAGTTGTCTGAAAACACTCTGCACAGAGTCAATGTCGCCAGAGCTGACAGCATCCCGCAGATTAGGGGGCAGCTGAGCCATAGCCGCAGGATTGCTGAGGCAGGAGTCAAGGAAGGCTTGCGGATTCTGCAAAGTCCCATCTCTGTTGCGAGCCATGGGCTGGGTTTGCTGAGCTTGCTGAGGTTGTGCACGTGCTGCTGGCCGGGGTTGAAGCATCAACAGGTCGTTGTCCTGCACCTGTGCTGCCTGAAGTGTGCCGCTGCCAAAACAAAGCGAACTCAATAATTTCCATTCTGTCAACCAGCAGCTGGGATTTCACAGACAACAGAAGTACCGCACCATACCTGCTTGGTAGCAACTTGCCATTGTGAAACACAGCCTGCTGTTCAACAGGAAGGCCTGTCTCGGCTTCCAGGATTGCTTGTAGGGTGCCTGTGTCGGTATCTGCGTCAACCTGGACAGGCCAGACAAGTGTCAGAGAGTCGACCAGTCCGGTGTTGGAAAGTTAGGCTTGCTCTCCAGGTTGCTAGTACTCTAGCACGTTATTGATCAGCTTACCTCGATTGTGAAGACTTTGTCATCGTGTGTGCTGACCGTCAGCTGCATTTTCGGAAGAAGCCCGCAAGCCCGAGGCTGCTCGTGTGATTTGAGCTCTAAAGGAAGCTCTAGGAGTCTTCGACGAAGACTATGCGCACTGCAATCGTCCTGCAATTAGTGACTCACCAACGTTCCTTGCACGTGATTGCAGACGAAAAGTCATCTGACTTTTCAAACCCGAAACGTCTGTTTTGATTCAGAAACGTCATCCCTACACTGGAAATCTAAATTCTGAAACGTATGGGGACAGTAAAAATGAATATAGTATTAAATGAAATGAATATAGCATGCAACTCTGTTTTGTCACCTCCCTTGTATTGGTCATAATTGGAACGTCTGTAGATTCGATTGATAGGCTCATTGCAGCGTCACTGCACTCCTGCTGACTCATATTGAAATACTTTTGGCACTATCGCACAATAGCTCTCTGTGCCGACCGAACAGCAGTTCCCTGAATTGTTTATTGCAAGTAGCATGCATGCACAAGCACAGCTGTGCTAGGCTGCGCGGTGCAGTGGTAAATGAATGTCAGATACTATAATATGCGAAGCTGCCAACATAATGGTACATAATGTGAGAGGTTATATTTGTGTTTCTGCTTGCTCTGCATCAGTGTAGGAGTTGTCCTTGCTCCAGGCTGCAGATTTTGCAGGATCTGCCAATCAATTGCTTCATACTGGATCTTGACTGATGGGATCCCAAGCTGTGACGCCATGGCACTCTAACTTGTCCAAAATAGCCATGTCTTCCTGGTTCAGCTCAAAAGAAAACACATCCAGGTTGGTAGCCTGTCTTTCTGGCTTGACAGATTTGGGCAGAGGGACAAAGCCCTTTTGCAGGCTCCATCTTATCAAAACCTACATGCCGGAATGTATGAAGTACGAAATGCCAAGGTGTAGTCTGTCAATTTGGACACAGATCAGGTATGCCATGACGATTGGATGACAGCTGCACAGAGCATGCAGGCAATGTTTGCCAAAGTACATCTTATCACGTCATATGCAAGTGATCTTGGGCTGATCATGATGTGGGGCTGCCAGTGATGTCAGTGACAATTTGTTGTCTAATGGCAATCTATTGTCCAAACAACCAACTAGAACGCTGCCTGCACTTTAGTGTGGCTCGTGTAAGACTTGCTGCATTGATATGTATACAGATTGAAACTGTTCTGGCTAGGTAACCACAACATGGTACCAAAAACAAACTGTTTATGCATATAGACAAAGCCCCTACACATTTTGCACATTGAGTGCAGGTCTTTACTGGCTGTTTGTGCAGCCAGGTACATGATGAGTTGACAATGCATTTCACCTGTGCTGGTGTCTTATGACATCTGGCAGCAACCTTGACAATATCAGGATGTGACAGCTTGGTGGCTTTACACAAAGGCGAGTATGCCTGCAGAGCATGGCAGTCTACACATGCAGGCCAACAACGTGTGCCACTCTGGCAAGACAGTATCTGTCTTGCAACGCACGCTGTTGAATGAGCACAGAGACGGAATGGCACGGCATGACAATGCAGCATTGCTAGCAGCAAAGCAAGGTATGCAGCATCGCAGCATCTGGAGTCTCATCTGGAAACTGGCTTGCAGTAGGCGATCATCAACGCTGACCTCAAGCACAATGTGCTTGCTCCTGCAGTAGTCCACCAGCTCTGTACGCTGCAGGAAGGGGGATAGCTCTATCTGGTTCACACCAGGGGAGATGGTGGCATATTTAAACAGTTGCTCAAGATGGCCAATGCCAAAGTTGCTCACGCCAATAGCTTTGCAGAGACCCTACAAACCCATACAGTTGGTTGATCTGCACCTGCATAGCTGCAACAAGTACTGTGTACTCTCAGCAGCTTATTCCTGCAAGCAACCAGGAATGACACCATCACCTTCTTGTGTGCAGCCTCAAGTGCTTGCCATGTCTCTTTCCTGCCCTGCTGGCTTCCCGGATGATGCATCAGCATCAAATCTATGTAGTCTGTATCTAGTGACTTGAGGCTCTTGTTGATGGCGCTAGTGGCTGCTTCGTACCCCCAGTCTATGTCGTACAGCTTGCTAGTGACAAACACCTGGTCCCGAGACAACCCGCTGGCTTTGATGGCTTTCCCCACATCTGCCTCATTGCCATACATCCGAGCAGTGTCGATGTGACGATATCCAATCTTGAGACTGTTGAGGACAGCACTGTAGGTCTCTTTGCCTGACTTTGCAAGGAAAACACCCAAGCCTATTGCAGGTATGGAGGCACCCGTCCGCAGCTTCGCAGACGAACCCATAGCGATGACAAACTTTTCCTGGACAGGCCGACCGCTGGCTGGAGGAGTGCGGCGAGCGAACAGCAAAAGCAAACTTGCACGTAGCACAGTTGACCGGGAGGGCTGCTCAGGTCGCGCAGCCTGCGAAGATGACAATGCGTGTACGTGCAGGCTGTTGAGACCCATACGCAACCCAATCCCAGGCAAGGGGTGGCGTTGTGGTTCGTAGTAGCAGCGATATAGTGTTTTGCAAGGCATGCAGTACGCGTATGTCGTTGACCACAGTGCAATGACTGATTGCATACATACAAGTGCAATGACTGATTGCATGCATGTTTCCTTAGTGGTATGCATGCATATTTGTCAGACCACCGTCCTACGGTACTTTACATGAATCAGACTTTGTGAATGTGTGATCTTCTTACATAATGACCCAAAGATCACACACTGTTTAAACATTTGAATGCAGACCCTATTTGTCACAGATCTGGATAGCCTGATTCTGTCTAAATCACAGGTTGCAGATATGTATTCAGGTCCAACTCACTTTGCGGTACTGCGTGCGCTGCATAAACCCTTAATGACTTAGTTACAGAAAAGGACAGAGAAGCATACTAAAACAGTTTTTCAAAAGGGATTTGCAAATTGAAGGATGATGTATATCGGCAACTACGGTAGGGGCACACACACACGCCCCTTCCTGGGGTTTGCAAAACCGGCCGGGCCCTCGCAAATCTAGATCTCTGAATTATTAGAAACTTCTATCACAATCCAGGAAACTCTGAACCTTCAATAGCTGCAGAGCTCTGCACGTAGACTTTCTCCTTCTGCACGCAGAACCAGCAATACTCTGAGCCAGACATCTGGTTGCAGAGAGTCTGAGGCAAAGCTTGTTTAGTCATGGTAAATCTGACCATGCAAACTCTTCTTCTTTTTCCTCAGCCTGTCGCAGTGTTGCTGACGTAACGTCAAGTATTTCCTGACACAGCAGCAAGTAGAGAATTCCCAAACAAACTAATCCATCCGGTGCCAAAGGTGTCGCAAGACTCTGTTGCTGCCGTTGGGCGACGTTTTGCAGGTGCTCGTCCTCGTACTGACTCAGCGCCAGCAGTGTTGGTTGGCTGTTACAAGATTCGAAGTGGCCTCGTAGCTTGACCTGAGGTCTTTGCAGTCTTACTCAGGGAGGCACGAGCTGTGAAAACATGAACACAGATGCAAGAGGCTACACACTTGTGCCCGACAGGACACGTACAGCCAATGTGCATCACGTACAGTCGGGCGACACCTTTTTCTCAATTGCTGTTCAGAATGTTGTCAGCTTTGATGACCTCCTCAAGGCAAATGAGCACACACAACTGGACCTTCTGGAATTGCAAGGTGGGCAGGTTCTCAATATTCCTTTGCAGCACAAGCCACGGTCAAGCTACACAGTCAGGCCGGGAGATGATCTTTGGAGAATTGCACAATTCACTGGCACACGAATGAGCTTTATCCAAGCCGACAATCCTGATGCAATGCTGCTCACTGCTGGATCTTGCTTGCGCATGCGAACATATCCCAGCTATCAAATACAGTTTAAAAATGGCCAAATTCACTCCAGTCCAGACCTACCGCAGGACTTGCAGCACGATGACCACTTCTGTGAAGTTCTTAACATGCAAGTTGAACTTTTGAAGCCACAAGGAAAGGCCCTGTCCAAGTTTCCAAACATTGAGGCTCCTCAGCTAGAGTGTTTTGTTGAAGTACGTTGACACATGCTAGTTGTGTTCAATTCTATTAGCTGAATGATGCGCATACATTGACAAGCTAATGGCTTTCTGCAAACTTGTTGCAACAGCAGCATGGACCGTCTCGATAGGACTACTCCGCATGCCATCACGTGCTCAAGGCGCCTCTGCATCAGCTAGCAGAGTACGTTTGAAGCTTTCAAAGACATCAACAGGGAGCTGTAGCAACTTACTTGCTATGTAATGGACTGAACAGGTGTTGGTACCCAAGTGCTTTATCAGTCCCAAGGTGAAGCTGGATTGGGAACAGGTGAGACACAAAGCTGCGCTGTTGATTAGCTTTGGCTAGTGAGGTGATTGGCACAGCCCTTTGTTCCCTGATGGTCTTGGCGCCATAAGGAGCCAAAGGCAAGCAGAATCCAGCCGCTGAAGAAGATGGAATTGGGCCCCCACTTTAGGGCCTGAAGGGCTAGAATATCACTCAGTGTAACTTTGTCGACATCCTTGCCTCTGAGGTAAATCTTTCACAGCAAGAGCAGGATAATGTCCCTCTCCAGCAGGATCTGGCTGATGCTAAGGATTGTGCGTCTTGCACAGCCATGTAGTCTACACTTTCTCTGTTTTCTTGGGGACAGCAGAACCCTCTGGGTAGCCATCTTGAAGACCTGTTGCTTGTAGCCTTGGCAGTACTGGCTGACCTGTGTGAGTGTGGTTGGATGTCCAGCTGTGTTGAGCCTAGACCAGTTCCTACTCGCCCAATGAGCTTGACAAGCAGCTCTAAGGCTGCAGAAGAAGGTTCTTGAGGATGCTGGATTATGATAGATTTTACTGGGTTTCTCCAGAGTTGCGAGGAATTGTTGAGGGAACCCCAATCCAAAACAAGCTGAAGGGCAAGCATTAGGGGTGTGTGTGTATGCGTGCCCCGAGTCGCTCAGCTGCATCATCCTTCTGATCAGCTGTTTTAGTAAGCTTTCTCTGTCTTTCTCTGTCCTTTCCTACTTTTTCTGAAAAGATGCAAGTGAGTCATTAAGCGTTTATGTACTGCACTAAGTACTAGAAAGCGAATTGGAGCTGGAAACACAGATACAATTTGTGATTTAGGCAGAATCAGGCTATTTATGAGCAACATTCCTTTTACTAATCTTCAGGTTGCATGACGACAATCAGTCAACGATGCTATGGGTCAGGCAACCTACAGTTCGTCTTTTGCGCTTGACTGCCGACACCACTAAAGACGCATGCGCGTGGCATGTACGGTACTCAGAAGCAGGCACCAACTGCGCCCGGCTGTCATGCCGCTGGTCTTACGTATCAAGTCTCAAAAATAGCAGATCAGCATAACGCGATACACAAGCAGTCTTCTCTCGGTCGTGCTGCCTGACTGCGCTGCCCAAGTTTAGTTCGAGCAGGGCGCAAGAGATGTACCACGAAGCCACACGCCAGAGGAACAGGGCAACGAGTCTTGCAAGTCACTGCCTGCTGCGGCTATCAACGCTGTCACTGCTTTTGCTGGCTCATTGCAGCAACATCGCTGCACCCGGGAGAGTAAGTTGGACAAATTGTAATATACTTGCGAAGTCAAAAGGCAAAGCACCGAACGCAAAAGTTATCTATTTAGCTCTCTCTGCTTGCACGGTCAGGTGCCGAGCGCGACTTTGGACACCACAGGCGCTGCCCATGTATATGCGGAGACAGTGACGGATGGAGCAAGTGCCACTCGAACGCAGCTGCTGGACAACACAGCTTGGCTGTCAGACTTCAAGAGGGCATACACTTTTATCCCAAACTCACTTTTGCCTGAGAACGAGTATCAAGCATTCTTCACTCGAGTTTATAGGTACCAACATGAATGAGACACCTGCATGACTATCTGCCTGGCCATGACCCCGCTTTCTACATTGACCCTGTCATTCAGCAAGCCAGCAGCACTCCCCATATTGTTGCATGTGTTCAGCATTCGTAGCAGTAGCCTCATGGAATGAGTGTTCAAAGTTGGCTTACTCAGAATGCTCAGAGTGTTCAGAGCTCACTAGGGGGCAGATGACCACCATCTATGGCTACAAACCTGTGCCAAACAGAGTGCGTACATCTCACTTGTAGTTATGCTGCAGGGTAATTGGGGAAGGAATACTTCCCATAAAACAAGGGCTGCTAGATGTCCAGGCCAATGTTTTGAGCACACACTGCCCCTTGCTTGGATACAGCTGTCGGGGCTACCTGATGAGTGGCAGTGCATCTATTCCACGCACCTTCAAGGAGTCGTTACAGCTTAAAAGTGAGTATTACAAAGCAGCTGATTGTAAACATAGCTTGGATCACTGTACACAGGATTGCCGTGAAATGTACCAGTGACCAAGCAATGCAAGTGCAAGTCTTTGGCATTGAACATGCTTTCGGTGTTGCCTTTGGCCTACACAATGAGTATGAGCTTGCCACATGCAAAGACCTGTGCCTTCACCTCGCAGCTTTACATCTGGCTCGGATCTCAGCATACATCAACTTATCACTGGAGACAGCCTTAATGCAAAGAGCTCATTACAACTCTGGTGTGAAGTGTGTCTATGGTGTAATGCGTGGCTCATACCAGAAAATACTAAGCTAGATTAGATAAGTCAGCCAGTTTGTTATTGTCAAAAAGTGCAGTAACTGCATGTTGCCATGTGCAGGCAAGGCCCCTGCAGAACTATGCAGGACTGTCTGCATGGTGCAGATCTTCCCACTCAGCATGAAGGAGGCTGTTTCTGACTGCCCAGCCTGCCTGGGCCTGCAGCCAGAGGCAGCCTTTCAGCAGTATGATGTCGTGCATGCTTTATTGGAGGTGTCCATAGACCGCAACTCATTCATACCTCTGGTCATGAGACTACGCTGGTTCCCAACCACCTCTGGTCCACAGTTTGCAGATGCCGGGCTTCAGGTGTGTGACCCACCCATAAGATCTGCTGCACAAGTGCATGTCTTGCATGACCTTCGCCACCTCCAGGGCAGGATTGTATACGCCACAGCAATTATCAATCAACAGCACCGTCATTGGTTGCCCTGCAATTGTGTGTCGCACAATGTGCTGGCTAGCTTGCCCTGTGTCACATAGCAGCAGCAGCAGCAGCAGCTCTGCACACTCTGCTACGTATGTGTAGCAATGGTGTTGCATCTGTCTGCGTGCACAGTTGCCCGGTGGAGCACAACACCTTGCATTACATGCACACACCAAATGTTTGTCAATGAAAGAAAATCAGGTTGTGCCGTGAGTTGCCCTGGCTCTTCCTGTTGTCTGCCTGCAGATCCTTGTGGACCTCTGCAGCCACCACTAGCAGCTGAAGTCACCCACAGTGAATCACACCATGCACACACCAAAAAAGGAACAACTTGGTCACGGCAGTATGTTTGACTGTTCTGACTTGCGTGCAGAGGGAGCTGCCACAGTTGGAACAGCACATCATCCACAACCCACATCTGGCGCAACACGTTCCCCAGTGGATGCCCTACTCTGCTGTCTCACTCATCATACAGGTGGGCAACATGCCTCTGGCATGCCAAGCAAGCTGATTTATTGCTGACTTGCAGCTGACTTGTTGCCTGGGCAGCCTGTGTTGGTTTCCGTTAGACCAGATGCATTGGAGATTGGGTCCTCCAGGCCAGTCTCAAGCACCAACTCGTGCCTTGATCTGTACCGCTGATCAAGTCGTGGTGACTATCATGACAATGTGCAGTGCTGGCACAGCAGTCAATTTGCAATCTGCAATGGATGGCATGTATAGCATGCATCAAGAAGAAACGCATGTCTGCACTTGCCAGACTAGCATGCACACCATGTCATGGCCACGTTTACACACATGCTCACACTGCTCTATGTTACAGAGTGTACTTGCGTATGCAGTCAGGCAGCCCAGACACTGACCACACATGCTCTTTGCATGCCATCACATTTCACAAGCTAGTCCCACAACTCTGGTTGCTGCCTGATCGCTGTACTACCTACATTGACTGTCACAGTAATGGATGTTGTGGTGCAGATGTATGGGCCAGATGTAGCGCCTTTGACGATTGGTAAGCAGAACCTGGTGATGTATGTCCTGAGGCAGCTGGAGAAGCACTTCTTTGTGGTCAACCAGTTCTTCCGGCTTAAGGACTGTAGCCACAATGTAAACCAGCAGAGTGCTAGCCTTTCCTTGACCATTGTGACTCACACGGGCATCACGGACGTGGGCTTGGACACAGTAAGCAGCTATGTGAACTCTGCTTTGTCAAGATATAGACAGAGCAGCTATGTGAACTCTGCTTTGTCAAGATATAGACAGAGCTGCTGTAGCGCTTTGCGTCTATTGCGGCCACACCTGCAGTCCAAGCTGTTGTGTGCTTGAATTTGCATTGCCAGTGTGGTGCTTGTTGAGTTCTCTGTCGTCAAGATTGTGCATTGATCCAGCTCATTTCGATGCTGACATGTTGCACTAGACACAGTGATTTGACTATTGCAACATGTCAGCATTCCAGCACATATATAGTTCCCGGCTTACTGCATGCTCAGGCATAGCAAACATTACTTTGCTTTTTCACGCTTGCCAGCTCCAGCACAGCGTGTGTTGACATTGATGCACAACTACAGCTTTGAAATGCTGTGGCTTCATCAGGAGGGATCTGATCAGTATTTCTGCACTCGCAGGTGATTGTGTCTTACTCTGAGCAGTTCACAAACAGCTTGCGGCAGGCAGGGCTGAACGTGACCAGGCTGAGAATCACAGGCCCCCTGCCCTGCCCCAATGAAACAGTTGCAGATCAAGTGATGCATCAGCTGGGGCCGCCTTCAACCTGGCAGCAGCTCAGGCAGGTCATTGCTGCAGACATTCACATGGACCTGCTGCAACCACCTTTAAGACGCTATGTGCTTGAAACACACTGTGAATTGCAATCTTGAGGGATCATGTGGGCTTGGGGATTGCACTGAATTGTACAATGCATTGTGTGTTAATGCCTGTGCATGAAATCTGTTACAGTGTGCATCTGGCTGAGCTGTAGCTGAAAGCTGGAGAACAGCTGTTGGCTGATTGGCACCATACAGATGATTGCAGTCTTAGACAAGCTGCTTGACTTATCAAATGTGAGCTGGTCTTATCAGCTGCAGGTTGCTGATATGCCGTGTACGTGGCGTCAAACGCCTGACTGCACAGGGCACAGACGTGCTTACAGCTTGAAAGGTTGTGATACCAATGACTATCCAGCCTGCAAGCAGTCAGCATATACTTACTTCCAAGCAAAGATTTACCCCAAAAAGGACGACACCCTGATCACATACAAGTCGTTTGCCGCCGCCTGAGCAAGATCAATCCTGCCCATGCATCCTCTGGTCATCTCTCTTCATTCTTGTCACTTCCTGGTGTACTGCATGGGGTGTGGGTCCATTTGTGACCAGCTGCAACACGTAGAGACCAAGTGTGATGCTGCAGGTCCATGGCTGTGCCTACCATCATGACAGGCCTTGCAACTCTGCTGGCAATTGTAGCTCTGTACTATGGGGCAGGGGCTATCAAGCGCCTGCCCCATCTGCTCAGCTCAGTGCTAGGAACCAGGAGAGTAGCTCCTGAGCAGGTATGCCCCAAGGTGCACTTTGGCATCGGTCATGACTGCAAGGCAGGCAATTGCTGGCATTGCTGTAACAGTTTGTATAGGCATCAACTGTGCGTACAGAAAGCAGGTCAGCATGTAGTGCAGTGAGGCCGAATGTCATGTCAATCATTTTTACATGCAGCCACATCTATGAAAAATAGAGATGCCGTCAAAAGTTTCAAATGTTGGGGGAAAAAATCAAAATTAGAACGGTGTTTCTGTGATCTATGTAGAGCGGCGGTGACACCTGTCATGATACAGCTGCAAGAACACAGCCTGTCTGCTCAGCACAGCTATGTCCAAGTCAGCATCACTGGTCAGTCACGCGCTATGCTTGCACAACCACTTTGAACTTATTCATGGACAAAGCCCACACAACAAAACAGCTGACACCAGTCACAATCCCAGAGATTCACACCATCCCCAGCTCTGATGCTTATGCATGCCTGGAGCATGCCACCTGTAAGGGTGTACTGCTGACATGCATTTGCATGTGCAGAACAAGGCAATGGACTATAGCTATGCGGGCAGGTATGCTAGACGATTACATGTGGACCTGTTCACAGGCCCTCAGGCTGAGCGGGCTGATCTGGAGATCTGCAAGTTGGCTGACGGATCACCGTGGGTGTTGGGCTCCGGTGCTTGTGGGGTGGTGTATAAGGTCAGCCACACTTCAGTGCAACACCATGCACAATGTGCTGTAGACCTTTTGACGTGCTGTGCAGCTGGCATGATTCCTCCCTCAGCCGTCTTGGCAGAGCACTCAGCATGGTGCTTCTGTCTCAGATGCATTACTGGGCACCTTACATCACCCAATGCACAACAGACACAACAGCAGTACAGGCATGAGGCATGTTGCCAGGTCATGCTTTTCAATTGATGCCACACGCCTTATTGCACAATTGTAGTCTGCACCGTACACCTGCCTAGGAATCAGACCCCCTTGCCTTGTGGGCAAAGTGAGTTGTGTGTTGTCACCAAGAAATGGCAGCTGCAGCCTTCAACGCAGGCTGCTGTGATCTGCGTGGACAGACAGAGAGACAGTCAGCACCTACCTGCTTGGACTGCCAACATCAGGGCACAAGGCTCAGAAACCAAGTTGTTGTAGGGAGGCTAGCAAGCAACGATACTTACATGTATATTGGCTTGATGCTGTAAGGCACCAACCAGAGGGCAACCATACATGTTTCTCTGATTGGGTGGATATGCATTGCAACCGATCAGACAGACACTTATAGTTGCGTTCTGGTTGGTGCCTTACAGCATCAAGCCAGTATACTTGTAACTATCGTAGCTTGCTAGCCTCCCTAAAACAACTTCACGCTTTGAACATATGCGGCGCCAGCAATCTATGGTTGGTGGGCAGATCAGTCAGACAGACAGACAGACAGACAGACAGACAGACAGACAGACAGACAGACAGACAGCCAGCCAGCCATCCAGCCAGCCAGCCAGCCAGCCAGCCAGCCAGCCAGCCAGACAGACAGACAGCCAGACAGACAGACAGACAGACAGACAGACAGACAAATGGTTTGCAATGCAGGCAGTGAGGGATGGTGTGCAAGATGTAGCTGTCAAGGTGCTGGCCGCCTCTCCTACAGAGGCCATCCAACTTCATGCCCTGAAAAAGGTGCGCCTTTGTTTGGCCATGTTGATCATGCTCAGAATGGCAGGCGAAGTGATATGCTCCCACACACTCATCTGCAGTCGGCACTGTTACATGTCTGATCATGCTCACAATGCCGGGCAAAGTAACATGTTTACATGCACTGAGATGTGCTAACTTGCATTGTGTGCCACATATCCAGTTCTATGCTGTCTAGAAGGTGTGCCCTTGTTTGGCTATGTTGATCATGCTCAGAATGCCAGGCAAAGTAACATGCACTGAGACATGCTGATCTGCATCATGTACTGCCACATATCCAGTTCTGTGCTCTCTAGAAGGTGTGCCCTTGTTTGGCTATGTCGCAGATGCTTAGAATGCCAGACAAATTTGAAATGCACTGAGACTCTGGTCTGCATTGTGTACTCCTACATGTGAAAGACTACACGCATGAACAGTGAACAAGGGATGTGCAACAAAGTCACACGATCCAGTTTACTTTTGCAATGACATCATACGCTCTTTATTGCGCGCTCTTGTTGTCTCACTGGTTCATTCATCTCATAGCTTTGTTGATGTACTGCAGGAGATCTGCCTGCTGCGCGTGCTGTCTTTTGATCCCAATATGGTCCAGTTCTATGGGGCCTGTCTGGACCCTGGCTTCCCCATGCTGGTGCTTGAGTACATGCAAGGGGGGGACCTGCTGTCTTGCATACAGCACGACTGCTACCCCACACCTGTTGGGGAGTTCAAGTGGTACAAGAAGGGGGGCCGCATTGCTCTTGATGTGGCCAAGGGCATGGTCTTCTTGCATGAGCAAAAGGCAAGTGATGTTGTCTAATAGATATTGTGCATGAGCAAAAGGCAAGTGATGTCGTCTGATAGATATCATGCCTGAGCAAACGGCAAGTAGCAGTGTCTAAAAAGGTCTTGCATGAGCAAAAGGCAAGTGACGTCGTCTGATAGATATCATGCCCGAGCAAAAGGCAAATGACAGTGATTCAAAAAGGTCTTGCATGAGTAGAAGGCAAATGCAACTGTCTTGCTTGCAAATCATCCAGAACAATGAAGTTTCCCTGCCTTTGGACATGACATTAACATGCATGTAATTCATATGCATGTGTTAACTGCGAGTGCGCATTTCTGCTTTACAGTCACATTGGATTGTCATGCAGTACAATCACACGCGGTTGTAAGCAACCTCTATAAGACTACTCAATACCAGGGAACACAACAGGCTGCTGTGACGCTGCTACAGCTCCAGGCGCAGCCTTCATCGAGGAGCTGACAGACAAAGCACAATGACACTTGCCCACAAGAACGTGCTCAATCTAGATACGCTGATTTGCAGGTTGTGCACAATGACATCAAGTCCAAGAACATTCTGCTGACCAAGGACGCAGCTGTGGCCAAGATCTCGGATGTGGGCACCTCTCGGATCCTGGAAACTACAGCGACCACTCTCAGCTTTCCCATGCTCTGCACTTATGCCTATGCTGCACCAGAACAGCTCATGGGTACCAGAGACGTATGCACAGACAAGGTCAGCCAGTGTTCCCCCTGCATGCATCATGCTCTTGCATGGGCGCAACACCAGACACACAGACATCAAACTGTACACTTGACGAGTCTTGATAGAACAAACCTTGTAGCTAAGACGCTCTGTTGGTTCAAAGACAACAGCGCTCTTTGCTGAGTCCTGAAGCTAGGCGTGCAGCAATGCAGGGCCTGGAAAACGCTTCTGCAATGGCGCGCTAGGTCCTCCAGATGTCATGCCAAATGCATTCAGGTTGCATAAACACAGCCTTGCTTGTTGTAGGTTGACATGTTCAGCTTTGGGGTGGTCCTGTGGGAAATTGTAACTCAAGAGACCCCGCGTCGCGGCTTCTTACGCAGGACCTCAGTCCCCAACGAATGCCCCCAGATCATTGAAGAACTTATCACCAGCTGCCTCAGTGCTGTACCGGCAGATAGACCAAGCGCCAAGCAAGCTTGCAAAATCATTGCTTCAGTGCTGCATTTACCTGACCCAGCTGTTGGCCTAGGCGCCAGCCCTACAGAGGCCATCTGAAAGATAGTCTGCCAACCAAGTTTCCTGCGATCCGGGTATAATACTTGGCTTTTCATCAAATTGACGCTGAAAGGCGTAGATTTTTTTCCTTCTTAGTCTGACAAAAGGACTGTGTACAATGTTTGGGCTCATGTACACAAGGGTACTTGGGGCCGGCTCTTGACCCACCTCGTGACAGCCACCCTGCCTGGCTTCCTTGTCTGATGATCCTTTCTGAATAAGTTGTTGATGTTTTGATTCCAAGACCAGACTGACAAGGCATGCTACTGATGGCAACTTTGGCTGCCATCCTGCTGTAGATATGCAGTAATTTGTCTCGGTGACGCTCAGCTCTACAAAAGGAGCCTATTGGTGTGGATGAGCAGGTAATTGAGCAGGCTTTAGCTGGTTGGCATTGCAAAGCAGGAGTCTTCTCTTTTTTAGTTTGTGTCGGTAAATAAGCCTACCGATGGTTGCCAGCATAGAAGCCTGTTTTGTGCGGTTGGGCTGTTGTTTTCCTTTCTTTCTTTCTTTCTTTGCCTTGTGCTTCTTTTAAACATGTGCTGTATTGATTGTTTTAGACATGTAGTCTTGTTTTCCCCATGCACAACAAGATGCATGCACAGCCTGTGAATTTGATGGCAACCTCCTAAACAGTCACATGGTTGTGGTTACCATCTTCACCAGCACTTGTTGCAGTTCGGTCTGACTGCTGCGCTCAACAGCAGATGCTGTTGCAGACAGGTTGATTTTCTTAGTTTAAATAAGTTAACAAAGCTTTATCTGGATCACACTGTATTGACATGGGTTTACTCATTACACTTTGCTGTAGTACTCAACTGGTTTGTGCCAGTCAGCTTGGACAGGGCTCATCAAGATCTCATGCAAGCATGTCGAGGTCATGGAATGCTGTATGCAATGCGCGACCGGGTTGCAACAAGCCCAACTCATGCCACTAAGGAAACAAGCCCAACTTTCCACAAAGTTGCCTATCCCAAGGATGTTGGTGTTGCTCCTTGAGAGGTCACATCATCCCCAAAATCAGCCCATGTAGATGTGCATGGCTTAAACCGTGAAATCGGACACTCACCGCTCCGCTGCAGATCAACCATAAATCAACGCGTTGCATGCGATATTGATGTACTCTGCTGCATAATGCACAGCTCACAAGATCGTAGCTTGGCGCCACTTGACCATCGTTTTGACTGTACCCTTGTCTGCTGATCTGTGCGGCCACTACTCCCATGGCCGATTTTGGGAGGATTCAGGTGCACATGTACTGCGCAATGTGATTTGTTGATTGTGGATGCCCGAAACTGCTTTTGACTCCCGGGCTTCGTGCAGAAAGAACTCAAGGAGATTGATCGAGACAAGGCTTCTGGCGTCACGATCCAGATTACAGAGGGAAACTTGCAGAAACTAACAGGCTTTGTAGAGGGGCCCAAAGATACAGCCTATGAAGGAGGCTACTTTGTTGTTGATATCACCCTTGGTAGGCTCACTTTGCCAGGAAATTTTGGTATTAACTTAGGACCATTTTACATGATGTGATTTTACGATGCTGCTGTTTTGATTGCAGACAATCAGTATCCTTTTGTGCCGCCCAAGATGCGTTTCATAACCAAAGTCTGGCATCCCAACGTGAGCAGTGCCAGTGGGGCCATATGTCTTGATATTTTGAAAGATCAGTGGTCTCCAGCCTTGACGCTAAAAACAGCTCTACTCAGCTTGCAAGCTCTATTGTCCTCTCCAGAACCAGCCGATCCTCAGGTAAGCCTTTGTTTCACTGGCCAAACAAGACCTGGCAAACATTCAGCTGAAGCATTGCACCAAACTTGCTGTACACAGCATGTTTTGGAGAGGTGTGCCTCCCTCACTTCCTTGTCCTGCAGGATGCTGTTGTTGCCAAACAATACATGAGCAAAAACAAAGAATTCCAGCTGCAAGCCAAGGATTGGACTCAGACATATGCAGCCAAGCCAAGTGCAACCGACTCAAGGGTATGCAATTCCCTGACCAGCATCTTCGGAGTTTGCTGTAGAGTTAAAACAAGTCAGGCAGCTTGGTGCAGATGCATGCCGACGCTGCAGCTGTCTGACACACCTTGTGCTTTGTTCAGGTACAGCAACTGGTTGATATGGGCTTTCCGTACGATGCTGTGTCTCGGGCCTTGCTGTCTGCTGGCGGAGACTCAAATGCAGCGCTGGAGCGACTTCTGGGCGCTTGAATTTGCAGCTGATGCAGAGGATGCGCACAGAACTAGACCACTTTCTTTGGCAAGAGTGGTTTGTGTGATATGAGTGGGCATGCATGAAGCATTCTCAGCCTCTGCAGCCTTCAGAGCCAAGGCTGGCTGCACAGTAGTTGCACAGCCTGATATGCAACCAACAGTGAATAAATCTTTGATACAATTTCAACATCTCTATGATTCATATATCTTACCGAGATGTGCAAATCACTGTATCCTTGGGAAAATGGCGCTGAGATTCAATCTATCAAGGGAACCCTTTGATCATGATACAATTTCCAGCAAGGCTTATAAGGAACAATTGTGTTTTTGAGCGCTCGCTATCTTCATCATCTCGTTTGCTTCAGAGCGGCTCTAGTTTGAGTGACGACATTCCCACCTGTGCGATGACATTGTGCACCATGGGAGCACAACATGCAGGGCGTTTCGTGGAGCCCTGCCCTGCCTGTCCTCGGGACGCCTTTACCTTTCAGGTCAAACCGTTCAAGTGCAAAGAGCAAAGGTTTGACCGATCAGGTGCAGCAGTGACCTGTTGTTGTTGTCGCATGCAGCAACGTCGAGGTTAGAGCTCCGTCCCAAGTGCAGACGCCTGCAGGCTTGCAGCTACTCGGGGCAGACTTCGTCAGCTGAGTGACACAAAATCGTACATGCTCGGCGTGTTCACAACGTAGTTTCCGGCCGTGCGCCGCGGATATCATGTGCACAGGTTGAGCCGTCAGGCATAGGGTTGCTGGCACAACTTCAGCTATCTTCATGACATTTTATGCTACAAAAAACGTCTCGCAAGCAGCAGCACTGGCTTTGAGACAACTGCAAGACCAGCTATCTGTCGCGTACACAGACAATGCAAAGCTGCAGCAGGAGCGCTCCGACTTACGTGCCGAGATGCACACAGTCGCAGAAGCTCAGAAAGCCGAACTTGAGCAAAGCCAAGCAGATAGCACCAAGCTTGCTAAACAAGTCACTGAAATGCGTACGATGCTTGAGGAGATGCGCGATGCCTTGGAGACAACAGCTGATGAGAACGCTCAGCTCAGTAGAGACCACGAGAGCAGCAGCAAGGCAAGCATGTCATTGGAGCAAGAGCTAGAAACCAGCAGGTCGGTGACACCATGCACAGGGTGTCATAAAAGTTGGATTCAGATGACTGCATTGCATCAGCTGTACCCAGATATGAAGCGTACAAGCGCAATGCACCATGCATGTGCAATTATGATCTGTTGCGGCGCTGCATGTATGACCAAATCTCAAGCTTGCAAACTTGTAACCTTGAAAATGCTGCACTCACAATCGTTCTTTGCCAACATACCATCAGCTGTAGCATGTCTGAAGAACAGGCAGCAGAATGTCATTGCATGGTTCACTGTCATGCAGGAGGGACTTGGAGCATGCACAGCAGTACTCACGGCAGATGAGCGCGCGCATGGCATCTTGTCACCTGATGACTCAGAATGCCGAGGCTGCCTCAGCTCAGCAGTTAGCTGCTGCAGCAGCTGCTGAGCATAAGGCAGAGAAGCTGGATCTGAAGCTGGCTGACGTGCAGTGGGAGCTTGAGCAGTGTCAGCGGCAGCTGAAGGACAAGACAGCAGAGGCAGAGCAGCAACTGAAGGTTTGAGTCACGCCTTCCTGGCAGTGCTGAAGACAGCCGAGTATTGTCTGAGCAGCATCAGCTTTTGCTGCGGCAGATTGCAATGATAAATGTGCCTTGAGCAGCTTTGAAAAATGTAGCATGTTGCACAGAACAGTTGTTGTTGATCAAGAGTCAATGCACATCTGCACACCAGGCATCCATAGCTGAGGCCCTTGGGCTGCAAGCGATGCAAGCCTTCGTTGCAAACCTCAAGCAGAGCTGCCAGGCTTGCATCTTTTACCAGCTGCCAAACAGCATTCTGGTCATGACCAGGCTCAGCATTGAATTGTCAGCTGCAAGATTTTGCACAGACTTTGCATAGCATACCACAACAACATTGAGGATCTGATGGTTCACCGAAACCTCACTCACAATTAGCGTTGTCAGGCTGCCACATGCAATAAGTGCCCCTCTGTGCCTCTGTGCAATGTGCAGCAAAAGAGGGGCATCGCGTGTTATCTGGCATTGCAGGAGAGGGACGCAGTGATAGGCAAGCTGAGGAGAAGCATGTCAGAGCTGAGCTTCAAGTGTGAGGCTGCCACAGCTCAAGCTGAGGCCTCACACCCCTACCAGCAGCGCTACACAGACCTGCAGGCATGCACAACCATCTGGCTGCTTTGGCCACCTGTTCCTGTGAGCTTGCATGCAGATGTGCTACCCATATCACTTACAGGATACACACAAATTGTCCTCACATATGGCATGATGAAGAGCATCAGTCCAATGATGGTAATGCAGCAAGCAGCAAATTTGCTGATTGTGACATCTGCATTCAGGCTGTTGGCAGCATTTGTGGCAGCATGACGGATCGGACAGCACACAGTGTTGCTGTTGGACGCTACAGTGCAGCTGCTATGCATACATTATGACAGTAAGACGTTACGCGTTTTGCACCTTGTTTTGTAGGAGGAGTTGAGGCAGGAGCATGGTGAGCGTGTATCAGCTCAAGCGCTGGTGGAGCAGCATAAACAGCAGCTGGCTGACCTCAAGCTGGAGGCTTCTGTGCTGCGCCAAGCCTCTGCAGAGCATGCAAGGTCCCACCAGCTTCCCTCCTGTCACCTTACCTTATGCACCTAGCTGTGTTATGAGTCAGCATCCAAGCAATATGTGCATTTGACTCTGGAGTCCAAATATGGCAAATGGATGCAATGTGACACCGCCTGTCCCTCCTACCTGCAATGTTTTGAAGGACTTTGCTGGTTTCAGTCTCTGCTGTCCCACTTGACTGTCTATCATGCTTGGAGTCACACATACACATGTGCAGGCATGCTTAGTCTGCGCGTGTTTTTGCAGTTTGCTAGCTTCAGCTCATGAGGCATGCCCACTCAATTGTGCTCAGTACAGTGATCCCTGTCACACAAGCCCAAACCTTAGATGTGCACAAGGCACAATAATGGTCTTGCAGTGATGTGCATGGGACAGTCATAATTTGCTGCGTGAGCAGGGCTACTGTGCACAGTTGCAATGCACAGACATAAGAATGCCTAATACGCTGGTAACATGCTGGCAAAGCCATGCCAGACATCATTGACATGCTTTGGCGTTGCCAAAGATTTGCATGCCATTGAAATTGTGATTGACACGCTGCTGATGTTGTGACATGGGGTTGTGCAGGGAAATGGGGGACATGAGGGTGGCCACAGAGAAGGCAGAGACCTTCCTGCACCATGAGAGGGGCATGTGCACAGCCCTGGGAGATGCCCTCAGGTCTCTTCCTTCACACACTGTCTGCAGCGGCATGCTCTCAGCACTCATCAGTGGCAGCTGCATACAGCTAGCCTGGCATTTGTGATTCTTGCACAGCTGTGTGGCCTGTCTACAGGTTTCTTCATGCAGAATAACATAGTCCAAATGGGCATCTGCTGCATTTTGACTCTACCCTGCATGCACACTAACTGTCACAAACACATTCATAGGCAATGCAACCGCATCCCTGCTTGTCGACCGTCTGGTGGGAAACTGCACTTATATGTGTAATTATTTGTCTATGCTATTTGTGTGCTACATTTCTTGTATATACTTACAGCATATGTGCTTTTACACACACGCTATGTTGTATGCTACAGGACAGCCTGACTGACCAGATCATACTTGGATGCACAGTGCCGTCTGCGATAATGAACAGCTCTCACATCTCATTGTCTTGCAGGCGAACAGAGAAGAGTATGGAGAGGGTGTTGGGGTTGAATCAGTCCCTAGTGGATTCCTTCACCCGCCAGCAGCCCACCCCAGACCCCTCCACAGAGGCTGTCTCCTGCACTGCTGTGCACACCTCGCCCTCCAAGCTTAGATCAGGTCAGTGCTGTTCTGCTAGAGTCAGCAATCTTGCCTGTGTCTGACATGATTAGTAATGACACATGCTTTCGAGCTGTCAAAGACCGCCTGATAAATGGCAACTGAATAGACATTGGCATGCATGCAAGTCCCCAAAAGCCTTGTGACAAGCTGCCATGTCAGGATCTATCTGAGTGCCAAATCACCTCAGCAGTGCTTGCAGACACAAGGCTGTACTTCATCATGAAAACAGATGCCCAAACAAAAAGCAACAGACTTGACCTGCATGTATAATTCCCAGCCGCTCATGCCAACTTTGGATTGTATTGAGATGGCAAGGCTGTTGGCTTTTGCTGCAGGCTTGTGCAGTCCCCGGCATCTTGCAGTGCCTGTCAGGTTGCCAGCCCCCCTTCTACCCCGCCCCTCACCCCAGCCTCACAGACACCATTGTGACAGACATCAGGCAGCAGCGCCGCTGCCATGCATGCGGCAATCGGCTCAGCGCTGCAAAGGGCACAACTCAGGGGCATCTGCCCCAGGGCAGGGCAGAGGGCAGAGCAGAGGGCTGCTGGGGCCTGCAGTCCCTCGCCGTGGCGCCAGAGAAGGCACCAAAACAAGGCAGGGGCAAGAAGCAAAGGTGGCCAGGAAGGGTGGCAATGGGTGCAGGGCGCTCATTGTGACCCGGCAACAGGAAGAGGCCTGGCAAACAAGGTTGCTTTTCATATCCAGGTCTTGTGCATCATTGTGATGACAAGCAGGGTCAAGCACTATGCTTTGATATCATGCATGGAATGTTCTGCTGCAGCAGCTGTAGTTGAACTCACACAGTTCAAGAAATATCATTTGGCTGATGTTCTAGGACAAGACTTTTGCATCAGCCAAATTGCACATTGTCATGTTTAGATTCACAGAAAGCCCAGCTGAGCATTGATGTTGCTTGAGCATATTGGCGCACGCCGGTGGTTCTGGATCTGCACTACCACTCACTGTGTCTCGCCGCAAGACACTATTGTTGCAGCAATCTGCTACCACATCAGGTGGATCAATCAAGCGCAGCCGCTAGCAGGCGCACCCCAGTTCTGTTATTGAGACCTGGGACATCATAGACTCACCCAGATTGAACAGTCGATTGATGAATGGGAGATACTTGTGTGCAGGCAGCAGGTGGCTTCTGTATTGTTGAGTCTCGAGGATGAGCTGGCAGTGCTGGACCTGCGCTACGCTGACCTGCTGCAGTCTGTGCAGACCCTCGGTGGCTCTGATGAGGAAGATGTAGAGGTGAAGCTGCTGTCTAGACACTGACCATTGACACGGTTTCCTCTGCTCAAATACAAGTGGCTCATATGTACTCATGCCTGTACACAATGTAGCGCACAATGTGATGTGCATAGTTGGCCGGTGAATCCACATCCAGACGTGACAAAGCTTGCTGACAATTGGTGGTTCTCCCACATGCTGCTTGTGAGGACCATCTGAGCAATGAGCATGCACACAGTACAAGTGCACTGTGATCCCTCTTATTAGCACTTCAGCAGCCGTGACAACTGTGCTTTGCTGCAGATGCAGCATGAGGATCTGTCTCGATCTGTTGGTCAAGTGTTGGAATCAATGCAGAGGAAAGGGCAGCAGATACAGCAACTGCGAGAGTACAGCGACATGCTTCCAGTGTGAGCTGCCCTGTTTGCAAACCTGTTTGTCCTAGGTGATTCGAGGTTGTTTTAAAGGGTTTTAAAGGGTATGCAACCTGGTTTGGGTGAAATCAAATCCTAGTCTTGTTTGGTAGTATTGAACAACCTGTCTTCAACTGAAAAGCTGCTGGCTGCAGAGACACCTTTGGAGGTACTATGCAAATAAGTCATTAGGTCCTTTTTTTGTATGTGTTGTGATGTTGATGCATGTTCTAGTAGAACAGTTCTACAGTTTATTGTGTTGATCAGCTTGTCCATCAATGACATATTGGTATTTATGTATTACACTATAGGCTGCATTTGGACATATGTAAAGATTGATGGATCCTCTTACTGCATGCATGGACCAGTCGTCAAATCACAGTATTGTTGTGATAGCTTTCACCGATTTGGGCATGCTCACCCATCAACAAGCGTTATGCATGTTGTCTGATGAGTATGCAATCAGGTTGCCAGCATCTGCTTGCAACTTAGGTGCGTGGACATATGTGCGTATGAGTGCGCGCTGTGGCACAACTTAGTACGTGTTATGAAAATGGTTCTTGCCACCTTGATGCAAATAATTGAGTGCAACGAAGAAAGATAGATCAAGGACAGATGTACACTCGAGGAGCATGAGGCATAAGGGCCAGAAACGAGAAGGAAGATAGATTGGCATTTTCAAAAATTCCTTACTACTAGGAATGTTTCTTGCAAGCCTCTTGCACGCCTTAAGATATGTCAGTACCCTTTGGTGACCACGCCACATTCCACACACGGTCTGTACGACCTTCCAAGAATAGAACATTTTCCAGGCGTGCCATACGCTGAAAAGCCTGTTGCAAGCTGCGTACGCTGAGGCTGCCCACGGCGAAATGTTTACTCGAGCAAGACCGTGTGTGTGGCCATACTCCAGTGTTGAACTATGGATGTTGCCACTCTTAGCTTTGTGCGACGAGTCTCGCTTTGAACATGCTTTTGTTTCAAAATGGGCCCAGTACGCTGCGAGCAGAAGACTGCCAGCAAGACTGCTGCAGGAGTTGTAAGGGAAGCTGCCAAGGTCCTTCGTCTTCAAGTACCGTATTGCCCCAAAAATATCCCGTCATCATTTGGAGGGCGCCCCTGCATTGTCCTACGGTATCTCCTATTGTTGGAGTTGCCGCATGCACACACCATCATGGACTTGAGCCTTTTAGCCAGCATAGGCGCTGTTGTCAGCTACAGCACTTGTTTCTGGTAGGCGCAAGCAGCGAGTTCTGCAGCTTAGACTTGGTTTTCATCAGTTACCAGTTGTTCTTGACTGTTTCGCTGGAGACCAGCATGTTGCCAGGCCAATAAGGTTTGCACACATTGTGTAGGTGTGGCTGCTGCAGATGAAAAGCACTTCATAGCCAAACAGGTGAATACTTCGCTGATGCTCCTGGCGGTCTTGCGGTATGCAAACTACCAAGTTGGAGAAACATGCTGAAATACTGCTATGAGATTTGTGCTCACGGTGCAGAGCCCAAGCATCGAGACACTCGGATCTCTGAGAGCTGATTACTGACGACAAGTCACGGCACTTTGCCAATTGAGTCGACGTAAACGCTCCAGGTAACAACGTGATGTGCATGTGCAAAGCATACAGGCTGCTACCCGCTTGCTGTGACCGGCATGCTCTATACCCACCTCGCCCCTACTACTACTGCCACACATCATCAGTACGGCTTGCGATGTGGGCCGTATGGACTACAGAGTCATACTGCAGTCCATTGTGCCATCTGCTTCCCGACGCTTCGTGAATAGACTTGATCAACTGATCTGCTGCCTGTAGGTCATGCTAGTGGACTTGGTACACCACGTCCCACAGTTCTTGGAGCACCTGCCACCTGTTGCCTTGGCACAGCTATTGGCAACTTGCGTGTCTCTGCGCAAACGTGTACATGAACATGTCACCCAGATCGCTTGTGCCATGAATTGCCAAGATGTCAGGGTGCTTACCACAGGGGTTTGGCCACACCTAACACATCTAAAGCTCAAATATAGCAAGACTCTGGACGTCCAGTCTGTCTCCCAGTTAGCCAAGGCAACACATCTTCAGCTCCAAAGCTTGAACCTAAGCTACAGCATGATACACTCATGCCATGCATTATTTTTGGCGGTGCCATACCCGAACCTTAAGTCTCTCAACTTGGCAGGCAACCATCTGACTACGTCAATGACATATCTAGCTGATGCCCACTTGCCTTTGCTGGAGGAGCTAGAGCTGTGCGACAGCAAGCTCAACATACAGCCCATAGCAGCCTTGAGTAGAGGAAGCTGGCTGCAGCTGAAGACCTTGACCTTGGCATCCAACAGAATCCATGCTCGAGGCGTTCAGTATCTAGCTGGAGCACATTGGCCGCAGTTGGAAGCAATCAACCTTAATGTCACTGAACTTGATGGGTCAGCAATGGTCATGTTGGTCTGCTGCAAATGGCCGTGTCTGCAAATTTTGGGCTTGAACAACAATCATATGCGTCATATCGGGGAGATACCAGAAACTAGCCAGTGCTCATTACTCAAGCACCTGCACCTTCACGCTAGCAATCTGACTGATAACAGCCTACAGCAGCTCAGCAAGCCCAGGTGGAGTCAGCTGGAGACTATTGATCTGTCAAATAACATGCTGTACAGAACATGCTGCATGCTGCAAGTGCGCTTGTCCAAGCTTCGTGGCCAGCGCTGAAAGCAATCCGGCTGGACGGCAATCCACTAGCAGCAGATGCCATGGCACACTTGTCCAAGGTGGATTGGCCTTTGCTGGAGCGCTTGTACCTCTGCAGGTGACGTACCTAGCACTTGTCCTGGCAGCATGCACATTTCTTTCAGTGTCTGGTGCTACTACACATTTGCGCTCTCCAAGCCCGTCTATTGAAAACCTTGAAAGGCACTGGATGAAACAATGAACTTTTGGTTTCACACAGTTTGCTGAATGTACACAGGCTGTGGTTGGATGAGGCCGCCTTGCTTCACCTAAGCAAAGGCAACTGGCCGCGTTTAAAGAAGCTTGACATGTGCAACAATGAACATCCCTTGAGCAGTAAAGCCATCTCACACCTGTCTGACGCAAAGTGGCCACAGCTGGAGTGGCTGTGCCTCACCAACAATGGGTTCAACCAAACAAGCGTCCTGATGGAGCTTGGTAAAGCTGACTGGCCATTGTTAAAGACTCTCCAGGTGAGCAATATCTTGCATGCAGCAGCCACCAGCTGCATTGTATCAAAGACTTTGCTTCAAAGCGACCTCACCCTCTGCTTGCAATGCACTCACCTTGGCTTCTGTTACTTGTGACACCTATTACGGTCCCATTGTCACTCCATGTTGCTCAAGATTGTCTGTTATAAGATTTAAGACAAGCTTCTGGGATTTTTATAGACTGGTTGTCAGACTCTACGCAGCCAGTTGATCATTCTTGCTTGCTTGAGGCAATTTGTCAAGCAGTTGCACACACCCTGTTGCCTCGAAGATGACCACAACCATGATGCATGACTTTACCTTTGTTAGTCTGACCACAGAGCTCTGACCTGCTAGGTGTTGCTGTGCAGATCAGTCTCAACAACTTTGAACCTGAGGCTGCCTCACAGCTGGTGCGCGCACATTGGCCCCTCCTGGAGAGCTTGACAGTGAGCTTCAAGTTTGTGGATGACATTACCATCAAGTCGCTGATCAAAGGAAAGTGGCCTTTGTTGAAGGAGTTGGCGGTAGACACCACAACCTCTAGCTCGCATGATCAATTTGTTGGCTGGGACAAACAAAGACTACAGGCTTGGCAGAGTGTTGAAGAAGATTGCAGGCAGATGTGCCAAGACACATGGCAGCAGCTGAAGAGCCTGGAGCTTCCTCGTGCCCAGCATATTAGTGCTGGAATCTGATCAAGGGATGTTTGCTCATTGTGATGCTTATTCTACTGTCTCTGTGCAGATCAGCTTGATTGTGTCAGGTTGCTCATGATTGCTGGTAAAATTACATGAAATTTTAAAGACAGTACTGAGCGTGTGGATGAGGACGGGCGTGGGTGCGCGTTGGGTCAGTCTCATTGAGATGTCACTACAACAGTGAGTTAACTTTAAGAGCTCTGCAGTATTTGGACATGGTCAAATTTGTTGCTGGTTAAGCACACACAACATTTTCATGTGAGCATGCAAGAGTTGCAGAATGGTTGCTCACGTTTTCATGTCAGAGGAGACTTGTGCATCACATTCAGGTATTGACAGGGGCATGTGCAGAAACTGAATGTCAGGTTGCCATGATGATTGTTGGCGCACTTGTGAATTGTGCTGAGCAAACTGTGAATGGTCCGTTTGGGTAGGCCCCACCATACTCTGTGTTTACAGTCAGTTCAAATTTTCTAGCTTTGAAGGAGCCCACGAGTGTCATGTCAATGAATGCCTGGTTGATTTAAGACTGGTCCCCCGGAGATTCACTCTGAACATCTTCACAAACAGTGACTGTGGCTGATTGTGATGTCACAGGACAGATTGTCACATGAAGAGCTATGAAGAGGATGTCATGTCCTGTCATGCCAGGCATTGCAAGTTTAAGCGCTAGTTTGATTACTGCAGCATTGGCGATAGTGGCCCAGTGTACACATGACTGGCATTCAAACGCAACAGACATAAGCGATGCTTGTCAAAAAGCAAAACGGTGGCAAGCTGGTGCACCAAATAGCTTGATTGATTATGTGCTTGAGACAGTTCTTGAGCTTTGGTACTAGCAAACAATTTGTAACATCATGTTGCCAACGTCTGTCAAAAAGCAAAACGGTGACAAGCTGGGGCACCAAATAGCTTAGTTGACCATCATGGCATGCGATTGAGACAGTTCTTGAGCTTTAGTACTAGCAAACAACTTGCAACGTGGAGTCCAAAAGTCTCTACACATAATTCTGAGTAAGCAGACATGAAGCAGCACTGCCCTGCTAAACATACTGTTTCACATTTGATATCATGGGCAGCATATGCCTAAGCGAAACTTGCAACTATTGAGACATTGTTGCTCATTGGAAGTCTGCCATGTATAGTGCGCTGAACTAAATTGCACTGCAAAATTGAGTCCTCAGATGTATACAATGAGATCTCATGCTGACTCCAGGAAGAGAGCCAGTATGGGCTGGAAAATTGGACTTAGTAGGAGTCACGGCCGCTCTGGTTGCCATATCCAGATCCTCCACCACCCATGCCGGACCCTGCAAACATTGTAAAAAAACTGTAAGGAACATCAAGGCTGCAGACTACTTTAGCAACGAATTATCAACACTTGAGTGCAGTGAGAAGAGCCTGAGCTTGCTCAATGATGCAGCCATGGATAACGTTGTTTTGCCTGTGTTGAGAAGTGCAGTGCCATCATCATGTTGGCACACAGCAACGCATTGCATGCAGTGGCTTCTTGGTAAACATACTCAACCTGGCTTGCACATTGAGTTTATGTCACATGCTTCAGCACAGAATCATAATATGGCAGCAGCCCACAACCAAAACAGCCCACAACCAAAATTCAATATTTCAGCCCAAAGTGAACACCTGGGCCTATGGATGATAGCTAAACATGAATGTCATGTGCAAGCTTGTTGCAAAGTCTTGATGAAATAGACACAACTTGTGCATGTCTGTGCTGATGAAAATCTGAAAGGCATAGGCTGTCCATTCTTTGAACTGTGTCAAGCCAGCTGCAGCAGTGTACACACCAGAGTTGTAGTTGTCAGAGCTACCACCACCCATGCCACTGCTTTGGTCATAGCCTCCACCTTGGCCCATGCCACCGCTCTGGTCATAGCCACTGCCACCACCAGACATGCCACTACGGCCACCAGTCATGCCGCTGTCACCACCAATGCCAGCGCTCTGCCCACCCAATCCACCTGAGCCGTAGTTGTCACTGCCCTGTCCACCAGACCCGTAGCTGTCACCGCCTTGTCCACCAGACCTGTAGCTGTCACCGCCCTGTCCACCAGACCCATAACTGCCACCACCCTGTCCACCAGACCCGTAGCTGTCACTGCCCTGTCCACCAGACCCGTAATTGCCACCACCCTGTCCGCCAGACCCGTAGCTGTCACCACCCTGTCCACCAGACCCGTAACTGTCACCACCCTGTCCAGTTCCTTTACGACCTGAGCCATAGTCACTGCCTGCACCACCACCCTGTTCTCCAGTCATTCCTGCATCACACGCCAAATGACATATCACTCGACGACTTTGATAGAGTGCATGACGGTGGCACTTGGCAAACAAGGGTTTTGTCAAAAAGGGATGCGAAACAGCATTTGACTGTGGTGAACATTAGATCGGATCTTTAACGATGTCCGCCTACAGCCCTGAGTGTCAGCGTGGCTTGCTGTTGTAAGATGTCAGCAAAACTAGTACCTTGATCTTGGTTTCCAGAGCCGTACGAGTTGCTCCCAGTGCCACCTCCTGTTCCGGTGCCGCTTCCAGCTCCTACGAGAACACTACTGTTTGTTGAAACTCAGCTGTCAGACTCGTTCAACGTAACTCAAGGGGTAGCAGTCAGACAACAATCGATGTTCGTGAAGGTCGATGCACGCATACGTGGCGTTTACCTTGGCCATAGCCTTGAGTATCGTCACCAGTACTGTCGGATCCTTGCATTTTTTGCTTGATCTGCAACGTCAAGGACCATCAAGCTATCAGCAGAGGTCACGATGCCGGCAACAATCAGCGTACTACAGATACAATCGCGATGGAAACGACCCTTTTGCAGCAAGCATGACAGGCAACAATTTTCAATACACACCTTGTCCATGACTCCCATGGTGTAGTAAATCAAGTACGAGATCTAGGCGAACAAGCGCGTCGAAATTGCAGCTCAAAAGCTTACTTTGTGTCTGACTTGTTGCGTGGCTTCACTGCAGTGGCGGAAGTGCTGCACAACAATGGTATAAGTATCTTTCGCGTACCCGCATCAACTAGCTACCTTGTAGTGCTTCCTCGATTAGTCACGCCCAAAGCTCAATGTCTGTCTGAATGTCGGTTACAAAAATTGTGCAAATCACAGTACAACTTTGAGGACAGACAAATATATACATACACATATATACAGGTAGGTATGTGTATATCGTCTAAGACCACCCTCTTGGCTGCTGGCAGCGTTTCCACACAGTCCAACTGGCGCCTTCAAGACACCTCTGAACACAATTCAACTGCCCCATTCCTTGTCAGACACCTTGTTCAGAATACTGTGGAGCTCCGACATCTTCAGAACCCATTGGTATGTGTCTGATGCGTTTCTGACCATCAGCAAACAATTTCAGGCGCCTTCAAAACACCTTTAAACACAATTCAGACGCCATGCCTTAAGGGCCCAAGCTTGTTCAGAATATTGTGCAATTCTGACATCTTCAGACCAGTTGACACTGCAGGTGTCTGATGCGTGTCTGATTGTCAGCGAACCTACCCAATTATTCGGGTACCTGTCCAAGTACTCGGGTTTACAACCAGCTTAGCAAGCTGGAAGCCCTTGCTTTGGAGGAATGCCAGGAAACAATGAGGCGCCTGACAAGCTGCAGATCAGCTTCAAGAGCAGTCTTGAAGTTTGGGCATACAAGCCGCAAAGTCATAACCTTGGCCTGAGAGTGCATGACCCCTGGGTAATGGTTGCGTCTGAGGAGAACCACCCTGCTATTTGTAGATGGTTCACTAACACAAAGATCTTTTGCCAAGTGTTCTGTGGCATTCTGTATGCATTACTTTCCTGCTTGCCGAGTTGTCATAATCTTGCAACAAAACAGCTTGTTGTAACATAGCAGTTGACTCACAAATGATCAGCCTGGGCACCTGAACTGAATCTACAGGCGAGTCCACAGAGGGCTCGTGCATGCTGCTTGTGTCACTCCGTCCTTCTGTGCACTGCAAGAGTTTTATGTTCAAAAGCACAGGACACCACTGACGAAGTTGCTATACCTCAAACACGAGCCAGCTTCACAACTGCTTGCGCTGACCTGAGCACAATTTTACTGACACTACGCAGACTGCTGTGGGGAGAGGACGAAGCGTTGGTGTGACAGTCCAACCACAGCAGTCTATCTGCTCAGCAACTATGGTTGCCAAGTGCATTTTGGCTCCGGACAAAAGCTGCGAGCAGCAGGCAAACATCTTAGGGACACGAGCAGAAATCGCCTGTTGTTCTGAGCAAGCAGCAAGACCACATCGGGCGCAAGAGGAGACTCTCGTCAACAATTTCTTAAGTGGCTGGCTCGCGGGGATAAGTTGATCGTGAGCGTTTCGGGAATCTGGGCTTAGATCTTATCGACCCAATCACAGACTCCACAGATAGCAGTCACCGACAAAAACCAACAACAGTGCGCCTGAACGAGATCGTCGCAGGTCAGCGATAATCCCTGCTGCTTATCGATCAGGAACTATGGTGGCTACAGTGCTTGCAGCAACCCCAACTCCCGCCTTGGCCACTCGCCAGGCGGTGGTGACAAGAAAGGCAATCAGCGGAGTGGCAGGTGATTCTAGGTTTAGGCTGTGCATATGCTTCGCACTGCTCTTGGCCGACCCAACTGATCATGTCCTGTGCCTTGCAGTTCTACCAGCACAGAGAAGGACCGTGTGCCGCGTAAGCAGAACAACCATGGCCAGGTATACTAGTGATCTTGCACTCGGTTTCGAACCGTCCTTGTCACGAGCTGCGTTGTTTATACATCACGGCATTTTTTCCTGTGCAGCAGCAGCCAGCAAAGGCAGTACCAGCTTCCAGTCGCCGTCACAACAGGCCTAGCAGCAGCAATGGCGAACCCTCTAATGGCAGAGGCCGGCGTCACCCCCTCCCTGAAGAACTTGTTGTACTCAGTCGTAGCCGGAGGCACAATCGCAGTGCTCATCGTAACAGCGGTCACTGGTGTCTCAAACTTTGACCCCACAAAGCGTGGGAGCAAATAGAGCGTGTTCAGCTCTTGATTTCAGCTATTTCTGGGAAGAACATTTTCACCTTTATATGAAACCAACTAGTGAGAGGTAAACAGCTGTCCCAATCTGAGGGCAAACAATTTTGATGGCAGGTGTTGCTGTCAGCAGTCTTGACAGTCTCATGAACAAGTCTGCAACTTGTAGCAAATCTGCTCCAGTACTACAGTAGACCATGTGTGGCAGCTTTTGTAAAACAGTCTGATGATTGCTTGCACGTCAGATGCACTTGTGTATGCTGCTGGCACCCTCTCCCCCTGAACATGTCTGGTTTGCAAGGTCTTGCAGCACCAAGGCGTCCTTCATGCTGAAGCATTCACAGGCCCTGGGATGTCAGACTGGGTACAGTATATCTGATGTACAAGCTGGCTTGCAGCCTACTGCTGCATAGTGCATCTTCCCTGGGGATGCTCTCTTTCCCTTTACTGCCTTGATAGCTGCATCATGCTGTTCTCAGTATTCTGCTGCATATCAGGCTCCAAAATGATGACCGGTCATAAATCTATTCATGCGTGCTGTCTCACTGGTATGTTGACATGGCAGTTTTGTCTGAGGGCTGCCACCTGTGTCCGAATCTGAGCCTATGGTCTGATGCTCAGCAAAGTATTGGGAGGAGTTACATGCCGGGAATCAAGTTTGCCTCAGGCTGAGTTTGTACCACTCAATGCAATGCCAGAGCGAGCACAATAACATCAGAAGCAAGAATAACTGCGCAGACAGTATTTCCTTGATAGATTGGATCTCAGATACACTTTCCCAAGGATACACTAACTTGCAGACAGTGTTTGGTACCCGTAAAACTCATGTTCGTCACGCTTCACAGGAGTTCACCTAAAACAAAGTCCGTAATGAAGTACTTCGGCAATCAGTAGTGTTCACCTCAAAGAGATCAGCGGCAAAAGGGCTTGTAACATGTGATTCATGGCACAACTGCATCAGCAGGTGCAATTAGTCACTCTATCATAGAGTCATAGTATGGCCTGCTGTTTCATAATTTCTTGATCCAAGCAGTAGTGGCTTAGAATCTTTGCATGAGGCTTCACATCAAGGTCAACAACAGTAACCTTGTACTTAATTTGAACAGCAATTTTCGGCACAGCAACCAAATCAAATCCTTCCTGAAACTCACTAAACTGACTGCAATGGCACTGGCTGTCCATGTGATCTGGCAAGGCTGCAGGCAGTGTCTGCATTGTGATCATGAGGCTGCAGTCCTTTGCTGTGGTAGCCAGGAGATAATCCCTAATCATGCTTATCTGCTCAGACCAAGTCTTCCTCAAGAGTGACCTGACATGCGCTTCTTGTGGTTGCAAGGCAGACAACTCAGACTCTGAGCTGATGCCCTCAAATGGAGACAGACTGTGAACCACATTGGGACTGTCGGTCTGCAATCTGAGCTGCTGCAAGACGTGGCGATATAAGGGGTAGATGCCCTCAATGTCATGCGCATCGAGTGCCTGTATGCTGAGTAGCTTCTGTAGCACACCTGTAGGCACAGCAAAGCACTTGTGACCTGCACAATATGTACCTCACTCATAGCCGCTTGACTGCCTTTGTTAAGGTGCTTTCTGTCAGCAGGGCAACCCAGCTTGCCCAAACATGCGTGATTACACCGCCTTTCAAAATGATGCCCGTCTTGGCAATCAATATTTGGGTAATTACTGCCTGTTTGAAACTGCGGGCAGCTGCACAGCTGCTCTGCACCAGCCTTGTCTGTACAGTTACCCAATGTTGCAAGACTCATTTTGCATTAGGTAGCAATCTAATACTCATCCAGAGCAGAGAAACATGAGATGACTACATGCTGTTCTGAAGGAGCCCACCGTAACAATGCAAGAGGTGTCAGCAGCATGTCATACCTTCCCTTAGCAGTATGTCCTTGAGGACATCGGCAAGTAAAGCAACGGCATCTCCAGGCTTTATGGAGTCACTGTCCAACCCAAATGACTTTTCAACAAGTGTTTTGGTTGAATCGAATTGGGCAGTAAGTCCCATTGCGTCCACAGGCTTGCCATCCACAAAGAACTTCAAATTGTTTTGAGGATTGCCAATCAAAGCTACAAGGGCCTTGTGCATCCTGATAGCTTCTCCTGAGAACAGGTCTAAAGGATTGTACGCGCTGATGCTGCTGATTTTACCCTGCAAGCCAGTTGCAGGGCATGAAAATTTGCATGCAGATGTCAGGGTTGCTTTGTGGGACCTAGCAGTCTGTTTGAGACAAAACTTGATGTGCATGCCAACCAAAAGAGTCAGAGCTAGTCTGACATCAGCTTGACATGTATGTGTTGCTTATCTGATGGGCAATGCATTGTCCGCAAGCAGCAATGCAAGGTGCAGCATAAAACACAGACCTTGGGCAGGGCAGTGGCAGTCACTATTGCACATGACACCTGGTGGCGTCCAATACACCATGAAAATGCAAATGAGCCTTTTCAGGTGTGATTTTGACACACAGTGTGGCACCCAACTCAGCCAACTTCTGACATTGTGTCAGACCACTGCATGCACATGCTGACTGACAAGCACACCAGTAGGGGGTGATGAGTCATGGATGGGTCAAGGCTTACCTGAGCAAGCTTCAGATGCTGCTGCAGCTGGAACCTGGATACCTGCTTCTTGACGGCATGCTGAGCTGCTATTGCAGGTGACGTTGACAGCAAACCCCACTTTGGCTTGATCTCAACACACAGAGCAGGCAAGAGCTGATATGCAGCTTGGGCTTTTTGGGTCTGTACATTGCTGGCTTGCCGGTTTGTGTGTGGCTGACCCTTAAGATCCAAGGCTTCATCATGCTGGCTTTGTGCATGCTTGTCTTCATTGTTAAGGCCCTGTTGAAGGGTACTTTGCTGAGAGGGTGGCTGAGATGACATCTGTAGACTTGCCTCATGTTGCAAGGCACAGCTGTGGGTAGAAGACGGCTGTGATGCTGATACCTTGGCTGTGGTATTGTCTACAAAAGCGGTTGGGAAGACTGTGGCATCAGGCAAGATGCTGCCATTGAGTGTCAGCAGTGTCACTGGATTGTGTAGCTGCTGATTGTCTTTGAGCTGCCTGTTCAGTCCAGCAACAAAGTCTGAAAACAGCTGAATCTGGACCTGAGCAACATGGATGCTGCTTAACACAGAATAGATTAGTTAGTACCATGTGAGGCATAACATTGATCAACATGCATACTAGCTCTTAACGAATGCTTGGTCTACATTGCTTGTTTCTCTGTACATTACATGAGTGTCAGGTTTTGGTCATCATGCAGGAGACCAAGTACTGCATGTCCTCAATGCAGTTGTTCCTTTTGCATGCATGCTTAGGGTACATGTGGCCAGCATGAGTGCATAAATCATGTGCTGATTATGCATTGGTACCAAGCACTTGTTGGAAGGGTCACGCAGCTTACTCCTGTTGCAAGGTATTTGGACCCAAGAGCTGGCACAAAGTATTGGCTAACATCACTCAGCTGCCCAGCATCTGGGCCTGCAGTCCTAGGACTCCCATGAGTCAGAGTAGGTCTCACAATAAATGTGAGTGCACTGCAAACCTCACGACCTACCCCACAGATCCGTGGTCAACTTGTCAGAGGTGTGGTCTGTTGCAGCTTCTGCAGGCTGTTTACGAACTCGGATAACTCTTCCAATCTGAAGTCAGACCCAAGGTATCGTATCGGTAGTTCAGTGTCAGCTTCACAACCAATGCTGCAGCAGCACTGTACGGACCAAAGCTGGATCAGTCCCAACGTAACCAAAAACCGCGTTGGCGTCTCCCTCTCCTTTCAGCACCCATTCACTGGAAATTCCGAGGACAAACTCGTGCATAGCGTGTTCGTGAGAAAAGCAGCACACATACGATCAGCCGAGTAGCATGCTGCGATTGATCTAGGCTGTCAACAACATGTACAGCAGCAGTGGCGTTTGACTTTTGCTTTGTTTGACCAATATGTTGCATGCATGAGGAAAATTGGCGCAGGCAGCAGGCGCAAAGGGGGGATCAACACTGAAAAGCAGAAGTCACCCCACTGTGCCTGCAAATCAGCGTGAAGCGTTAGTTTGTGAGGTGGGCTCGACTTAGGTCCTTGCATGCGCATGCTGAAGCTTTGACGTTCCAGCCCTTGACTGCCACCGATCTCGTCCATCTACATTTTCCTTCGTGCAAATATGGTGAACACAACTGCTTACTCCTCGCCATCCGTCCGCTGCGTGTCAAGGTCAAGACCTGTAACCATGGCGTCAGGCGGTCTTCTAGCTGGCAAGCGGTGCCTTGTTACTGGAGGAAACAGAGGCATTGGTAAAGCAATTGCAGAGACCTTTGCTCGAGAAGGCGCCAGTCTTGCTCTGGTCGCCCGGTCTAAGGACAAGCTTGAGGAAGTAGGCATGCATTGCTTTGTCAGCAGGTTGGCTGTACGGCCATTTGCTTGCTTCTGCTACCAGCTCGCACCCTTGATTATGGCAGCCGCAGCAACTACAACCCCTCACACTGAGTTGTACTGCACAGGTAGCTGACAGCTGCCAATCACAAGGAGCAGCTGCCTGTGAAATCTACCCTTTTGACCTTGTCAATACTGGAGACATTGACAGCCTTGCCAAGAGGATATTGGCGGATAAGCAAGTGGATGTGCTAGTCAACAATGCTGGTATCATGGTATCTGGCAGTGCTTCTGAAGGTGAACGCAGTTCTTGCCTTGCAGCTGTCACTGACATCTAGTCATCACCAGCTGCAAAATGAAGAGCCTGTTGCTGTCCTGCTATGTTGCAAAATTGCCGCAACAGCAACATTCCATGCAGTTGAGCTTAGCAGAAGATCAGGACTACACCTGTTCAGCTTCTGATCAAGCTGCAATCAGTCATCACCCTGTGAGAGCAAGACTTGGAGTGCAGCAGGCATACTTGGCCAAAACATGAACAGGCTCGAGGGTTTTCCAACTGATCATGGTGCACTGGTGGTGCAGGCGACATGACTGATTGGGAGAGATGTTTGAAGCTGAATATGCTGGCACCCATGGCGATGACCCATGCTTTCTCCCCTGGCATGGTAAAGCGAAAGGTAAACGTGACAACATGCCTACGGTGATGCACTGTACTTGATGCTCAGATCATGGCAGAAGGCAGCCCAGTACAGACTGTTGTCTGGCCGTAATCATGCAGCACTACTACCTGTACAATGACATCTCTTACCTTGCATGAGTTGCCATATAGTGGGTCCAGTCCCTGCACACTGGCGCAGCTCATGCAGCCCATCTTGGTTGCGTAGCAATGTCTTGAGGCACTTTGCCAACAAAGTGGACTATAAGCAGCTGTGCGATGTCTCAATAGGTGTGTCATGAATGTGTTGTGATGTACAGGATTACAGCAAACCCCACATGTTGCATTAGATACCTGATATCCCATGTAACAAGGTGGTCTGGGCCATGCACAAGGCGCACATGTGATGTTGCTTGTATCACTTGCTGACACAACAGGTGTTTGTGACTGAAGGATGGGTTGATCATCAACATAGGGTCTATAGCTGGGTTAGAACCCATGAAGTCCACTCCTGTGTATGCTGCCAGCAAATGGGGCATCAGAGGCTGGAGCCTCAGCTGCTATGAGGTGAGATGGGTTTGACTGAGTCCCCTCACTACTCGTGTGCGATAGGTATGTATGCAAGGCAACCTTGTTTGCATGAGGTGTAGCCAAATATAGACTGCATCCACAGATTTTGCATGGCCATGCTCAAGTACTTGTATGGTTCGATAATTGAATGCTGCAGCGCCTACTGGTTAAATCTCGTGATTTTTGTCTAGTGATAAGTACCAGACTGTCCAAGATGATGTTGCCATCCTGTTGGCTGCAACAGCTATGCTTTGTACGTCTCCCTGAGCAACATTCAAGCACGGTCATATGCCGTCCCTGTGCATGTTGTATGCTGAGGCAATGTTGGTGTGGTTGTGCAGGCCCTCAGGCAGGACAATGTCAAGGTGGTTGCCATTCATCCAGGTACAGATACACATACCTACAAGTGTATATCATACAGTTAAGCTGCAGCAACTGCCTGAAGACATGAGTCGGTACAGCATTGCTTTATTTGCTGTTGAACCTGTGTCTCAACAACCCTGCCAACATTGTGCACTCAGGCTTGCTAGCATGGACTCCAATGTGACCTGTGCACTGCAGCTGGAGTGGCTACTCAGATGACAGAAGGCAGATTCAGACATGATAGGTGTATACAGACTACAGACATTGCAGAGGCTGCCATGTTGGCTGTGCGTACAAGCTCCTCTTGTGTGCCACAAGAGATCACTCTCAGGCTGAGCTTGCCAGCAGGCCTGTAAGTTCAACAACGGCATGTGCTTCAATTAGCATTCTTAGAGCGGATGTCCTCCCTGGTAGTATCAGGTGGGCAGCGTGTGCAGAATATCGGATATGCAATGGGTAGGCGCTGCTGCCCAAGCTGTATGTCTGGCACCATGATGACTTAATCAGGCCTGAACACGTATTGGCGATTGTGGGCAGACTTTAAAACCTGATAGAGAATGTGTTAAGCTGTTTAAGTAGCTGTTCGACAATGTGCAAGTTGGTCAGCAATTTTGGCAATTGCCAGAGACGTGCGCTGCTGTTTATGAGGCGCCCTGGCTCACCAACCTGCAATGTATATGCCATATATGCCATTGGCTGCAATTATCTGGACCATATCAGCTCCTGCAATCAGTCACAGAACCAATGTAATGCGTTGTGCCACAAATGGCTGAAACACATGCTCACCGCGAAGTTTGAGTGTACATGATGTGCGGCATCACAGGCGATTCACTTAACGTCGGTGACTTGGAGCGATACAGAGAAGATTAGCATGGCCCTCGCGCAGAGATGACACGCACAAATCGGGAATCAACACCAAAAAAATAGGGCACCCCCACCCCGGCATACCCCAGCTCGGGTGTGACCTGGTCACGCAAAGCATGACTGGTTTAGTAATGCGGATGCCCTTACGTCGTTCTTGAGTGACAAGGTCGCTAGCAGTGGGCGAGCCCCTCAGCAGGCTGTATGCTAGCATCTTGGTTCAGCGCCTGGTCCACTTCACAGAGCATCATGATTTGCGGTCTCCTACTCAAGCAGGCTACAGGCCAGAGCACAGCACCAT
>JAABUK010000669.1_pt1 | contig 70051 bp, 86 predicted proteins | sample 5559141 | NCBI WGS metagenome assembly JAABUK01 (sample SAMN10711869, study PRJNA513367) | rock metagenome | isolation source: Antarctica rocks | place: Antarctica: Victoria Land, Pudding Butte nord | collected 2016-01-03 | reverse complement strand
GAATGCCATCTCCTCTGTTACGACACCCTGACGGGCGTAATGCATCTGCGTGAACACTTTGTCACCCCGCTCTTCCCTCTTCTTCACCCAGTCCTTTCTAATCTTAGGCAATCCCTCCCTAGGGTTTACTCCCTGCCATGTCACAAGAAGCTGACTGAGCCAAATTAACTGCTGGCAATGGTGTGGGTCATGCCTTGCATGCATGCAGACTGGGTGGTCTAGACATGCAAGATCTGCAATCAAAGGTATTTGGCATGTTATGCACACATGACAGGTTGATTGACTTCCATTTTCAAGGAGACGGGATACTGTATAGTCAACCAACAGATGTCCATACGCCGCCATGGCTGCAGCCACTGTCATGACCCCTTGCGCCGGTATTGTGCCATGCATCTTGAGGGCAGCAAATAAAGGTCACAGTCAGAAGCAACATCACCTGCTCTCCGCTGGTGTCATATAGGTCAAAGTGCCCATTTGCCTCTTGCAAGTGGACCCTCCTGAAGGGAACCTGTAACAGCATGCGCCAGGTTTAGCTGATCAGCGCATGTGCTGGTAACAGATTTGCACTGGCCCACATGGCATGTACAAGGGGCAAAGCTCAAAAACGTGCTGATCGCCAGTTGGATACTGAGCTCACCCTCAGCTTGGTACCCTCGTGATCGACCTCCTTGTAGCATTTCTCGCTGCTGGGGAAGCAGTCTGCAAAGGTCGGGCTTTGGCGGAAGTCGAGCTTTTCAGCCTGCAGTGTACTTCGTGTCTTGAATGCCTCTTTCAATCAATGAGCTTCTTCGTCGACGTTTGAGTGTTTCGACACACACAAACCTGCTGTGGCCGATTGACGGATTGCTTTTGCTTGTTGAGCGACACCAGCTCTTTGAACGCGTCGGTCTGCTCCAATCTCTTCTGTTCGCCTCTTTCAAGATCGAGCAGTCTGATGGTGTCTTGCTGCTCCTGCTGCATACGTTCCGGCGCTGCAATGGCTTTAGTCCGGTCAACGCGAGATCGAGCTGCAATAGTGCGCTTGCGCATGCGTAGCGCATTGCTTCCAATGCTGGCGTGCTGCAGTTGATTTGCATTGAGTGTCTTCATTCTGCCGGTTGATATAACAAGCTGAACCACAATTCCGCAGTTGCTGTGTTCACCGACCCATGCGACCGTGATTTGTTGCAATCAGGTTCATGGGCGGTTTGCGAACGCCCTAGAATTACGATCCGAGCAAGACAGCCCTCGTTACATTACGTCGTACTATTCTCAGCTCCTCTGAGTTTCGGAAGCGAATCCACGACGAACTTGAGGCAGTCAGAGGAAGGCTCATCGCGCTACCTGTGCAGCGGCAGGAACCTGCAGCAGCTAGCGCGAAGGCTGTGCTCAGCAGCAGAATATTTTGGCATTGAGGCGTACTTCTGGTTGGTGCTTGACATAAGCTTGTCGTGCTGCTTTGAGTTGGCTCGTTGACTGTTTGGATTGGCTTCTCAAGCGTCCGCACTGCACAGCGCGGAAAAGGTGATAGGGCACTCACACGACAGAACGTTTCAGCTGATTTCTATTTGCAAACTGCTTCAGCCACTGTTCTTTTGCTCCGCGTCCTATCGCAAAGCCGCGGGGTGCAACATGTGACATCCTGTTTGTCATCTTACCCAACTTACCACCTGCTCAGGACGCACATCAGGCACGGCTGCCTTAAAGTGGTTTCTGCCTCTATCTGACAGCTTCGTGTGAAGTTCAAAGAGGGCGCAGCCTGCCACCTGGCCTCCCCTGCCAGTCTTGCCACAGTAGCAGCTTCATCGTTATTGCACCTCGATGTCTGGACGATCCACTTCAGGGCAGTCAGAACAGCAGCGTCGGAGCTCAGCTGAACGTAAGAGTCGCTTTCTTGTGCGATGAGGCAACACACTGTTGAGCAACAGGCATTCTGTGCTCTGCAGTTGCACAAATGTTCAACATATGTCTCATTGCCATGGTCATCTTGCAGGAGTAAGAAACATCCATGCTGACATCAGGATAAAGCACACTCAACAGCAAAGGCCTGACAAACATGAGCCAGCTCAAGATCAAGGATATGGATATGTCTGTCAGACCTTTGATTGCTCTGACTTCTATGAGGTCCCAGGCTTGTCCAAAAGCAAGGCAGAGTAACTCATATAGGCCATTTTGACGCTCAGTCGCAGCCAGTAAGGATGTGCACAGCTGCAGCAACATGGGTGACAGTTGCTTATCATTCACAATGAATGTGTATCAGTGTTTGAGGCGGCATAAGCAATTGCTGGTGCCAGCCATGAGTCAGCCTGGCGCCCCCCCCCCTCTTACCCGTATATTATGTCAGTTGCCAATAACAGTCTGTACAGCAGCCAGAGATAATCAGTCCCGTCAGTGTGCATCCAATCTTATGCCTGTCAGCTTTTGTCAGCACCAGTGTTCACTGGCAACAATATCAGTTGTATTTTATGGTCATGCGTCAACAAGCGATGCATTGTTTCAGCAGCAAGGAGTGATCATCAACAACGTTTTACTTCCTTTTCTTTGCCTTGAAATCCAAGCAGCCGATAGGCCTGCAGCATGATCAAGTTTTCAACGCGAACAAAACTGCTCCTTTCACCCCTAGTCGGCGAGCATGATTGCTTTTCAGTCTCTCATGCTTCGTGATGTGCAAAGAACAGTGTAATGGGCAGAATCTCAATCACTTTGCAACCATGTATTCCTGAGTCAGATCATTGGCATAGACTGGGATGATAGCAGTACTGGTAGATCTAGAAGTTGCAGCAATACACATACACGGAAGCAGGAGCCAAAAGTCAGTTTCGCGGAACGCTAATACATAACAGGGCATGCAGAGTGGCGACTGATGCTTGCAAAGCATCAACTCATTAATCTGACTTGAGAAATACGCATGTACAGCAACAGATTGCCCAAAAGCATGATGTTGCTATTGTGATTTACTACTAATCAGTGCTTGCCTTTTTGTGAGGTTGGCTGCTCAAAGCTCCCCACAACATGCCAAGCAGGCTCACTTACAGCTATGCAAGCAACAGGAAAGATAGTAGCACCTACAAGCCGTATTGTGACTCTCATGTATTCTCATGCATGTGCAGTGCAAGCTTGCAAACATGCACATCCTGCTCAACATGAGCATGTAGTCTCACTGACAGCATTGCTTTAGACGGAATTTCCTTGCATCCTAAAGGAATGCAGCATGCTGCTATCAGAAGGCCACCTCAGAATGCTGTATTGAAATGCAATGTTGGAATGTCAACAATGGTACAATAAGTGTTTATTTTTGTGTACTTCTGCCTGGGCAGTATTTCTGCCAGAGAGAACAATGCCCAAATGGTCATGACTGTGTTTATGATGACATGGCCTCTGTCTATCAGACGTATGTACGGAGACTTACAGCAGAAACCGATCTCTGCACAGTACGATTGTTAACTGACAGAGAGGTTCAAACAGTGTATGCTCTGCAGCTTTCAGCAGAGACAGCGGGGCAGACTCACTTCCGGGAGTTAACCATTCACACTACAGTTAGAGGTGTGGCCAGAAGTTTGGGAAATCCAACAGTGCTCAACGCCACAATCTCTGTTGAGCCAACCTGCCCGGATATGCCTTGCCCTAAGACCATAAGGTCTAGACAAGAGCATGTTTCATACCGTAAGTTTTGTCTTTGTATATTCCTCTGCCGATATGGTCGTGTTTGATGACTGTGCACAAGTCTGCATATGCTTATGCCTGCTCCTTACGTGTAAACTATCATACCTGCTGTTTTACTGCGACGACAAAGCCCTTCAGCGAGACGACAGAAGTGCCTCGCAACGAACCGTGGATGCCTTGCGCAGACATGATGAACATTGTTGGGGTAAACGCAGTCAGTCGCTGCAAGCGTTCAGCCAGTCGCTCGACGTAACATAACGATCATTTTGCCGTAGACACGTGCTCGAGCACGCGCTGCCATGCCCTATGACTCATGTCATGACTGATCCACATGTCGCAGAGCATCTTCAACCGTCATCAGGAGATGCTAGACGAGGCTGCAGCGATGCGCCGTGACGGCTGCTCCAGTATGCTTCAAATCAGAATAAGTACAGAAGAAACAAACGAAGACATCGGGAGCATTTCCCAGGCATAAACCAGGTGTGGAGTAGCTTTGCCTGCAAGGAGGATCACTTGCGTATCACTGGTGTACCGCTGCCTGTGTTGTGCTCGATGCAGTATTCAAGCTATACACAAGTTGGTCAAAGTGTCGGACTGCGCAGAATGCCCGACACTGGTTGACCAACTGTGTGCTGATTCCAGGCCGCGGGCAGAAGGCTCGGCCGAGAGCGTACAATTCAGATTTGCAGCATGTACTCAAATGCATTTGCCTGTATTGTATTGCTCGGGGTTTTGGGTCCACTTGCACATGCGTGGACCCGAGACCTGCAAGCGACTAACGTGATCAGCAACTTGCAAGTACCATACAACAGAATGGTCGTGGGCGGCGACCCTCTCGGCCAGCTGTCGCTCAACGATTCCCGCCTGCAGCGTACAGTGCAAGGCCTCGCCCCGGAACAGGTAAAACAGGAGACAAAGCCCGCATACTGCGCTGCAGATCTTCCGCTTGCTTCGCGTTTCCGATGGCGCTCTCTATGTGAAGCCTTTACACACTTACACATTTGCTAGGCTCCATGATCTGGAGCAACCATCCAACGACCACCTTTTGCTGTGCAGGTTCATCTCACCTACGTGTCTGACACCCAAGTCACAATTTCCTGGGCAACTGGTGCCAGCAACAGCACTGCTGCTTCCATCAATGGTAACTTCCTCAGCAAAACCACAGTGCCAGCAAGCTTTGTCCAGTACAGCAAGGCACGCAGCACCTATACCTCCAACGCCACATCCCTTCCAAGTACCAACACCTTCTACACCCAGATCTACAACTTCTCCAATGCCAACCCAGCGCTCAACTATTCATCCCCAATCTTCCACCACGTGACTCTCCAGAACCTCACATCAAACACACTGTACTACTACAAAGTTGGAGACCCTCAGTACGGCATGAGTCAGCAGTTCAACTTCACATCCGCGCCTGCTGTGGGCAACACATCCTACCCATTTGTTCTAGGAGTGGTTGCAGATATTGGGCTCACCCCCAACACAACTGTCACAGTCCAGCACCTGGCAGATGCTAACCCACAAGTCTGGACTCTGATTGGTGACCTCACGTAAGCTCCCTATGTTCACTAGTCATCATTGATCATGCTGTTGAGCATGTGGTGTCACTGCTGTGTGCCTTCACATGTGCTGCAGCCCCACATTAGTCTGCACTCAAATCATCCTCGGCTGATCTGAGTGCAGAGTCAATACATCTGAGTGGTTGGTGCTCTGCACAATCATGTGATCAGTCTGATCATTGTCAATTTCATGACAGCCTATACCATGCAACATCTGCAATGATATGCTTGTTCCAAGATCTTGCGTGTGCAGTCTTGACATATCTGAATATGACAACCTTGCAGACATGTAACCTTACTCTCAGCACTCAATGATTTCATCTGTCCTGATGTGCAGGTACGCTGATGACATGCAAACTAATGGTGGGTCAAGTCGTGCTCTGTGTTCAGGGTTGAACTCTAAATTGATAAGGTTGTCCTATGCTTGAGCTGCATTCTCCTTACTGAGCAGCATGACATAAGCCGCAAGTCATAGATGCAGTGGATTGCGGTCTGCTTGCATATTGAAGCATCGCTCATTATTTGTACAGCCGCATGCTCAAAGCGCTTTTCAGCTTGTTCAAAACCCTGCCAAGGAGCACTTCCCTTTTTACTCCCTTTCTTCTTTTCTGTTTCCAAGCAGCCTGGCACTATGCTGTGCATTGCTCAAGCCAAAGGCATTTGATGCGCTGAAAGCTGACTGTACGCAGTGCGGCAAACTCTGGGCTGCCGCCTTGAGAGGCTCCCGTCATGATGCCGCTTTCCAGCGGCAACTTTTTTGTTTCTTTCTGAGTGCGGCAGAATGTGCATGTAGGCACGACAACAGAGGGCAATGGCAGTTCAACATACAGCTATGTGCCCTCACCTGAGGGAACATACCAACCCTGGTGGGACATGTGGTACCGCTACATGCAGGATGCCATCCTCTCTAGGTATGCCTGAAAAGCGTAACTTTTAGGGTCCCTAAACCCTAATTCGTAATTTTTCCCTTTCTTTTGTGTTCTCTAGCTAGGTATGCCTGAGCTTGTCCATGGACATGCAAGTCTCTGGGCAAGCCCTCTTCACCCAGGCTTCAGTCATGCTGCCTCTGTGCAAAACTGCAGTTTGGTCCTGCTGCATGCGAGACCCTTCTTTGGGTCACAGGGAAGACCCATACCCATGTCTTGATATGCCTGAGCTTGTCCGTGAAATGACAAGTCTCTTGGCATGCCTTCTTCACCCGGGCCACAGTCTAAGTTGCAAAAACTGCAACTTGGTTCTGCTGCATGCAAGACTGTTCTTTGGGTCACAGGGAAGACCCATACCCGTGTTTTGACCTCAGTTCAGGTCATCAGGCTAGCACAGGGTGCTTGATCATGTCAGTAGGTGCATTGTGCGTTTGCTCGTCGGTCTCTATGCTCTTTACACCAGGGTCTTTGGGCACTCTGCTCGTTCATGGGACTACCAATTGATGCCAGCATGTGACATTTCAACCAGGCATGCAAGTGTCTGCTCATTGATGCTCATGCTCATTGGATCAGTATTTTCAAAGTTTGAGCAGGCTGCCTCTTGACAGCCCTCATTGCCAGCCGCAATTGACATGGCAGCTCTACCAGCTTTGCACCTTCACCTTTGCCTTCGCGCTGAATGCCTCGCACATGCTCCAAGACAGACAGCGTCATGAGACAGACAACATCATGAGACAGACAGCATCATACTTAACCCTTGGCCAATCTGCTGAAGCTGCTTCTGACACACATCACTACATCACGCAACTACAATACACAAGAAACCAAGTCATGTAACTGAGCTTCACAGTGACTAAATCAGAATATGCCCTGCTTGCAGCGTGCCTTTCTTACCACAGCATGGCAACCACGAGATTGAGGCCCAGTACCTAGGTGTAGATGTCGCAGGCCTCGACAATGGGTTGCAGTTCCAGTCCTATGTGGCCCGCAACCCCACCCCCCACAACCAGAGTGGGTCCACCAATCCTCTGTACTACTCTGTGAATGTGGGGCCGGCGCATATGATCTACTTGACCAGCTATGATGATTTCTCAGTCACCAGTCCACAGTACGAATGGTTGGTGAATGACCTCGCCACGTAAGTGCAACGCACTATGATTTGGTGCATGGCTGGCCATACTGTGCATGTGCGCGTATGCTCTGTAGCGTGGAGTTTACTGTACAGCTGTTTGCTTTGCTTGAGCAAGGCATGGTGTAAGCTGGAGTGTGCAAGCCAAGCTTGCAGAGCTAGCAATGCCTGCACTGCTGGTGTCTGTGCCATGTGACTCGTCTGTGCCATGTGACTTGTCTGTGCCATCTGACTTGTCTGCTACTTCTTTGTACACTCATGCCTCGTGATTCAGTTTGCCCTTGCATCATCTTTAGTTACAGTGCCAGCAATGAAGTTTGTGCTGGAACTACAGCAGCTCTATGTGTTTGGAAAGGGCTCAGCATGCTGTGTGCTGATTACTGAGGCTGAGTTTGTGTCTGAGCCTGGAAGTTGAGTCTGGATCAGGCGACTACAACAACAAGCATCATAAGAATCCAGAGTTGATGCATGGTGTGCAGATTCAACAGGAAGACCACTCCCTGGCTGGTGGCCACTTTCCATGCCCCCTGGTACTCATCATGTGAGCCCCACATGACAGCATGCATGTGACCCTCTGCACATGACGCATGCATGTGAATATGATGCTTTCACCAAAGACTGTTTGCAATGCACTTGTCACAGCTGCACAGCTCAGAAGTTGTCGATCATGCAGTCAAATTGCTGCAGCTTCAGGTACCCTTGATCTTATGCCATCCACATGAGCAGTCTTCACAACAGATCCTCAACATGGCTATCATCATTTCTTGAATGACGTGTCATCCACTTGCACTAGGTCATGAATGTGATGCAGAGTCCTTTTGATGTCTGTCGAGTGCACTGTTTTGCCTGCTTGATATACAGCCGTCCTAAATATGCACACGCATGGTGACAGTGAATATGCTTGCATATGAATGATGCAAATACATGATGAGCACACATGCTGCACATACATGCAGCAGTCAATGTCCACTTCCTGCAAGTCTAAATTGCGACCACAGCTTGAGTTCTGCTTGATACCTCATACCTCATCTTGGGCAATCACTCACCAAAGTGCCTTTGTTTTTTGATGCTGTGTCACCTCTGTGTTGTGATGTCAGATCCTGACAGTCACGATGAGTCATGCTCAGTCTGTGACTGTGTGTGTGCTGCAGATGTGAACCATTACAAGGAGAATGAGTGCATGAGACTGGCAATGGAGGATGTGCTGTACAACAATGGTGTGGACATTGTGCTCAATGGTCATTGCCATGAGTATGAGAGAAGCAACCCGGTCTATGTGAGCTATCTTGTATCCAAGCATGCCTCTGCCTGCGCCACGTGCTGCACTCTTCTGCTTTTCACCCAACGCTTTGTGACATGATTCTCACGTCCCATCTGCATGTTGCAGAAACAGATATGCTACACAAGTGTCACCCAAGCGTCCTCCACTCTGCTGTGTGATGTACAATGTCTATGCTGCTGTCATTACTGATGCAAATGCCATTCTTGATGGAGTCATTACTGTGGGCTTACTGCACACTCTCTGCGATTGATACCATCTGCCACATGACTCGCATCCAATCTGCTTGTGACACTATGTGCCACCTGACTCACAGTCAGAACAGGAAGTCAGCGTGAGATGCTGTGCAGAACTTCACAGTGAATGAGTGTGGGGCCGTGCACATCACTATGGGAGACGGCGGTAACATTGAGGGACTGAGTACGTCCTTGCAGTCTTTCACAGTAACACATGTTTCACACGTCCCCACTTTTCTGGTGTAATGCATGCGTAGCGCATGTACAACACATGTCATGCTGTGCTTCTATGGTGTGCCCTGCCTTGCCATGCCTAGGGCTGCCCTGCCCTGCCCTGCCCTGCCCTGCCCTGCCCTGCCCTGCCCTGCCCTGCGCCTCTCCTGTCAACGTTGCCCCAGTGTCAGATTTGCCGCTGTGCAACAGGTGCCTTGGCATTGCATGCAGTCCTGCATGCTTCACTGCTGCTCCCTTTGCAGCACATGCTTTCTGACGCTATTGCTGTGCTTGCAGACAAAGTCTTTGCAGACTCGCCAGGCCAGTGCCCAGCTCCAAATACCACCACCGCCAAATCACAGCCAGGCGGTTACTGCCCAACCTATGTGTATGATGGCCAGTTTTGTGCATCATCACAGCCTGCTTGGTCAGCCTTTAGAGAGCCTGCTTACGGTCATGGCATCCTGACATTCGAAAACAGTACTCATGCGCTGTGGCAGTGGAACAGGAATCTGGACAACGAGAATGTGAACATGGATGCTGTGTATGTGATCAGGCAGTTGAGCTGTAGCAACAAGGCTAGTTTTGCTGTTGGTGCTGCTCCCACCACTGCTGGCAATGCTACTGCCACAGCAGGCTGATGCACCAGGAGAAAACCAGTGGAGAAAGAAAGTCTATGCCTAGAGGGCACAGTGCTCCAGAAGACACATCATCAATTGGACAATGTCAAATCAGATGACAACTGATTGGATGATATCAGCTAGACTTCACCTGAATCCTGATGTCAGTGTGTCGAGTAGTCTCTGATGGGTCTTAGTAAGGCCAGTTGTGGCGCTCCAAAAGGTTGAACAGTCATGCTGTCACATGTATGCACATGATTATACATGAAGCACAGACACTGCCTTGCTGTCAGATGTACAGAGTACTGCATGTTTTCTCCACTGGAAAGGCCATTCCAAGATGTGGAGATAGCTGGATACTGAAGTAGAGAAGTAGATATGACACATCATGTCGGCATTAGGCACGTGTTGATTCTGAAACGCCTGCATTCACTAGATCTACTGACCCATTGAGAGGGGTTGTGCCTTGCAAAGAGCTCTTTAACAAGTAAGCAGTCCTGTGGCACCAGGCTTTGATTTGCAGAACACTTAAGAGTGTAAAGCCGGCTTTTCAAACCTGCTAGCACCGAGCGCTCTGTACATTGCAAGCTAATCTTATTCACTTTTCGCCATGTGCAGTGCAGAAAGCTGCTGCATGAGCCAGTACTCTAAATCGCGTCACATGACATGTGTGCATGTCTGTCTGATGCAAAGAAAAGCAATACGGTAGAAGGATGCAAATCACTGCAAGAACGTCAGTGCTTGCACATGGGCCTCCCATCTGAAGGGCTTGCTGAACTTCTCGACGCAAGTTAACAACATAATATGCACAACATGTCGCAGACAACAAAAAGGGCAGCCTGGTATAACACTTCACTTCTCATCAAAATGATGCCGAAAGATGTAGTCTGATTTCTTCCGTCCTTACAGACAATCACGCAAGATAGCAATCAGCCTGCTAATGATGCTGTCATCACGTCCGGTTGTAGCGCTTGATTTCATACATGATGGACTGAACAGTAACTGCATCCCTAGCCAGTGCTACACCATCCCCACCAGACCGCCTCAGCAGTTCCAGCAAGCGTGTGTAGTACAGCAGAAGCTGAGTCATGGCTGCTTTCAGGACTTCCCGCCCAGCTGGGCTGTTTTTGAAGTCTTTCATTGTGTCCCTGCAGCCCATGTCAACATGTGAGTTGTATTGCATGCCGTAATCTTTGGTGGTGTATCGTGGAACGCCTTGAACACTTTTGTTGCTTAGTGCAGGTTGATTTCCCAGATGAGTCCCAAAGACAGGAAATTGATTGGATTGGAGTTGATTGATAATGCATTGGGCACAACGCCTCATCATGACAGTGCCAGTGTGCGTGCAGTATGCCAACGTGAGAAGCTGAGCACCAGTTTGGCCAGTCATACTTTGATGATGTGATCTAATGATGGATGGGAGGGCAGGTAGGCTTGACAACAGTGGATGATTGGGGCAGGCAATGGTACCTGTAGTCTGAGACAGCAAGTCACTGCCAAGATTGTTACAAGGCTAATGCAATCAAAGGCTGCCGCCTCAGGAGGCTTCTGTTACGATTGCCAAAAAGCGCAAACTTTTCTCAAGCAGTCAGAGGCTCACTTGTGCAGGGCGTCAATGCTAGCCTGCCATCTGGAGGCAAATTCCTGCAGCACTGGGCCGGCTTCATTGGGCCCATACCCAGGCAGGGGTACCCCCTCCGTCTGAGCCCCCTTGTGCTTCTGGGCTGCCTCTGCCCTCTTGACAAAGCCTATCAGGGTTCCAAACTGGCTCAACAGCTGCTCCTCCACATACATGCTGGTGCACGTCATCAGCTGATCCTGTATATAAAGTAGCAGACGCCAATGTTCACTTTTTCACAAAGGAGATGTGTAGTCCTAGGTGCCATTTCCAAGACGTGTACTCCTAGGCGCACTCTATAAAGGACATCTTTGTCTTCTGAGCTGTACGAAGGACCAAAAGGTAACGCTGACATGCAGTGCTGCATGAGCACATGACAGAACTATCATGCTGTGTAGGACAACACATAGGCAAATCTGACGTGTACTATACTAAGCGTACACAACAGAACTATCTTGCTGTGCTCTGCTCAGGGTAGATAAGGAGGAAAAACTCATTTGTAGTTTTGTGGGACAACAAACAGGCAAGCACCATGGAAGAGTCAGGCTGTGCATTGCCCAGGAGCAGTCAAGTGGCAACACTGATATATAGTCTCCTAAGCGCACGCTACGCAACTATCTTGCTGTGTTCTGTACAGGACATCAAAGGAGCCAAAATTGACTTGTTGTGAAGTAGGCAAACCCTATGGAAGTGTCAAGGTGTGTTCTGCACAGTGGCAACAAGGCAGCAAAGCGCAGCAAAGCTGACCTCAAACTCCTTGCGAGTGGCAGTGCCGGTGGTGCCCAGGCCGGGCTCCTTCTGGGGGGAGGAAGAGCCCGGGGGAGGGGGGGCCTGCTGCATCCTGGTCTGGGCCTCCCTCAACACCTGCAACACCAATCCCAACATCAACATCAATCCCCAACATCAACACCCCCAACTTCTTGACAGCACAACTTTTGATGTAGGGCTGCAACACCAAACCCCAACATCAACACCCACGACTTCTTAACAGCACAGCTTTTGATGTAGGGCTGCGACACCAATCCCCAACATCAACACCCCCAACTTCTTGACAGCACAGCTTTAGATGTAGGGCTGCAACACCAACCTACGACGTCAACACCACCGTACTGCTATGTATGCCTTGCCTGTGACTGAGTGTGCTTGGACTGGATTCTGTGCTTTGTTCGGCACTAAATTTGGCCAGATTGACCCGGACACTGAGTGTTGGGATCAACTAAAGGACCACAAGCAAGGATCACTGCCTGCTGCGCAGTATGTGTGTGAAATGTAATACTGTTTCAATGGCATGACTGAGGGGAGAACCCTGACATCAACACCCACAACTTCTTGACAGCACAGCTTTTGATGTAGGGCTGCAACATCAACCCCCATCATCTTTAGACAACACAGCTTCTGACAGAGATGCTCTGCTGTTGAATAGAGCTGCTTTGCTCTGGAGGTATTTTGTCATGAAGCTGTTTTGCTCGGATGCCTTCCTGTTGTGTGTGGAGCAGTGCAAGCTGGAGATCTTGTCACAGTTACTTAGGCTGCATCTCAGTGCGCCGCATCAAGCAAAGAACTGAGCGTCAAGCAGCAAGGTTCAGAGTTGAGGAGTTGAGCCTAAACCCTACAAATTGATCACAGTACATTTTGTCACAGTCACATGGGCTGCAGGTGAGTGCGCTGCATAATTGTGCATCAAGCATTTAAGGGTTTGGGGTTCAAGGGATTAAAAGTTAGCCCAAGTCATGAGTGGAACGATGACAGCATACCATGGCGACATGGTTGAAGTTGTTGATGAGGAAGATGGTGCCCAGCTTCTTGGTCTTGAAGGTGCGCGGCAGCTGCATCAGCAGATCCATGCACGCATACCTCATGCGGTCCAGGTTGTGGTCCAGCTGCCCGTCCTGCACCACAAGGAGCGTTTCATGCACATTGATTACCATAAAACACATGTATTGTACAGTAATAGATGCGATCCATGCACATTGATAACCATAGGACACATGTATTGTACAGTAAAACACAAGAGTGCAAGCATGTGGCAAGTAGCGCTGTCACGCTGCGGTTGTGCCACGTGATACAAACAGATAAACCCTAAACCCCGTGATGCTCTGAACAAGCCTGTCTGGAGGGACCTGACTTGCGTCGCACGTACCTGATGCCTGCTGGCTAAGTACACGTTTTAATTATGATTATTATCATTAAGTGAAACAAGGGCTGATGAGTGCCAGCATGCTGACTGTCTGCAGGTGGATCTGTTGTGCCACACCTGGCATGGAGACACAGCAAGAAGACGTACAGGCTGTTCAGCCATGCTTGGTAATCAGCACTGAGGCTCAATAACAAGGTTGTGGGTTTAATCAGCTGTAAGTGGTCATCAGCATCGAGATTCACTAGGGTTTAATATGCCATGCGTGGTACTCGGCAATCAGGCTCAGCAAGGAGGCTTAGGGTTTTGTTCAGCAAGAAGACTTAGGGTCTGTCCAGCCATACCCGGTAGTCAGCATTGAGGCTCAGCAGGGAAATTCACAGTTTGTTCAGCAGGGAGGATTAGGGTTTGTCCAACCATACCTGGTAGTCGGCATTGAGGCTCAGCAGGGAGGCCGTCAGCTGGGCGTATCTGTGCACAATATGGTGCACCTTGACATCTGGCGTGAAGGTGCCAATGTTGTAGTGCTTGATGCTGCTCAGCTGCAGATCAAATAGAGCCTGCAGCAGCAGCAAGGGAGATGTCGGTTCACCCCTGACAGCTGGAGAGCAAAAGTTGGTGCAGTCAGTAGCTGATGACGCTAATCAGTGCCAGCATACTGCCTGTCTTCAGGTGAGTTTGTTCTGCCAAAGTTGGCAAGAAGGCTCAGCAAGAAGGCTTACAGCAGCTGACAATGAGACAACCATTACAATGTTTGCATGCAGGTATCAGGCTCAAAGCTAACAAGTCCAGTCCATAGCAGCAAACAAGTCCAGTCCATAGCAGCAAACAAGTCCAGTCCATAGCAGCAGAAGATGGCCTGGTGTTGTTGTGTTCCTACCATGCAGACAATAGGCCAGATGGGCTCATGACAGAGACACTTGGGCAGAGGATAGCGTTCAGCTCTTGCTCATTTCAATTTTGAAATGTCTTTTCAATTCAGAAACGTCATCCCTACACTGGAAATCTATCTTCAGAATCGCCTGGGGACAGCAAAACGCTTTTCTACATTGGGGAGATATTCAAGGGCCTTACAGCATCAATGACAATACAGCAAAGGAGCAGAGAACAGGGGAAGAAGAAGAGCCAGAAGAGGAGCAAGGGGAAGAGCTGACAGAGCTGGGAGGAAAGGATGGGCGAGAGGAGGGAAACAGAGATCACACAGAGGAAGCGGACAAGTAGAAAGAGGAGGGAGAAGAAAGAAGAAAGCTGAGAAGAAGAAGAACAACAGAAAGAGGGAGAAGAAGAGTAGTATAAGGAGGACACAGAAGAGCAGAGAGATAAAAAAGAACAGGGTTGGACAAGACAGTCCAGGACTGCAATGCGGCAGCAATTCTTTCCAATCCCAAGAAGTATATTGCGATTCAGAAACGTCTGTTCCACAGTGACACAGTCTAAACTCAGAAACGCCTGGACACAGTAAAACACACATTTCTACATTGGGTAAATCTTTTAGCTCTTTTCAATCCAGAAACATCTGCTTTGTTTACCTTGAACCTGGGCCACAGGGTGAGGTTGATTCTGTCCAGGTAGTCATCCAGGCAGGGGATGCGCCGCTTGTTCATGATCAGCTGGTGGTGGTAGTTGATGCGGATCATCACCAGCAGACACAGGATGTCCCAAGTCTCCTGCACACACCACATATCGTCAGCCATACAATGAGGAAGCTGTGCAGAAGCTGGCATTCTGACAAGCCTTGAGCCTGGTCTGATTGTTCAGTGATGAAGGCAATGATAGATTGGTCAGCAACAAAAGTGCATACATAGTAGTTATGCGTGGTATGCAAACTGCAAACATGGTATGCTCCTAGTGCACGAGAGCACAGCACAGCACAGCACAGCACAGCACAGCACAGCACAGCACAGCACAGCACAGCACAGCGCAACCCTGGTTCATATACAGTGTAGGTTTGCTGCCATAGCAAAGTTCACCATTGGCAACTTCTGTCACTGGCAAAGGAGCTTGACAAAATACAACAGCATAACATGTTGAGCATGACAGCACAATGTGTTACATATGACCTACAGGATTGCTGTCAATGCCAGAATTTCACAATTAGCTGCGTAGGGACAAACAGCCCAGCACAGGATGGGACATAAGTACTGACCAGAAGGGTTGCTGCCGAAAAGGATGCTCACAACATGCAAAGTAGAGACAAACAACTCAGCACAGGATGGGACAGCACTGCAGGGCGCTTTCCATGACATACTGACCGGCAAAGTTGCTGCCAAAACCGATTTTGGCAGCTTGCAACATAGAGACAAACAGCTCAGGACAGCAGGGAGCATGAGTACCGCCCAGAAGGGTTGCTGCCAAAAACGGTGTTCACAACAAGGAGCAGACAGTCAGGACATAGATACTGACCGGAAGGGTTGCTGCTAGAGCAGATTCCACCACCTGCAGCGTAGGGGCAAAGAGCTCGTGGAAGACGGCGGCCTCCTGGAAGAAGTCTGAGCAGAAGAGGTACTCTGAGGTGGCGGTGTCCATCAGCAGCTTGTTCACACTCCGGAACAGCAGCTGCACATCACCAGCTCTTGCACATACAGCCTTTCTTGTGATAGTGGTTGTGTAGCACAAAGTTGCGTTGTTTTGCTCACTCTGATTTGTCTGACTCCTGATAAATTGCCTATCTCAGTGGTAAATGTCTCTCCCATAGTAATTGGTAATGATAAAGCAAAATGACAATGTTTTGGGCATTCCAAAGAGGTATTTGGGGAACAACTGTTGGGGAATTGTCTATTTTATAGTGTGAGTCAAAATTCAAATAAACCTGGGGACTATTGTCAGGCGCTTGTAGTTCACGGAGGTGTTTGCAGGACTTGTGAGGTGTGGTGTGTCCTGCCAGAGTGCTGCAAGTGCACCTGTGTTGCGACTCTGGCTTGCCGGTGGGATCTGGCAATCTTTGGACGCAGGGTCACAGAGTTGCATGTTGGCCTAACAGCAACTCAGACGCAGAGAGGCAAGAACTGAGCTCAGTGCTGATGGTGCTGTCAGTTTGACTACAGACCCTGGGCAATTGAAGGACATGACTGAGTGCACACTTTAAAGGTATACTGCTACTGTTACGGTTGAGTACTTTGGCTTGCCATCCACATGCACTCCTGCCTCAATTTGTCTTGCCATCATTGGCTGACAGTTAAGGATACAGCATCCACATTGATGGTCTTGTGCCTTCCAGATTTGCGTGCAAGAAAAAGCAAGCAGGCAGAGGCATGGCAACGGCTGTGTTGCATCCTGCCGTCAATCAATCAATATGTTTAATCCCCTTGGAGCAACCGGGACCAAACAGACAAGAAGTTCAGTTCAGTGAGATTTCATACAGCACAAGTGCACCTTGACGCACCATGTCACATGGATCACATGCTGCATCAGACCATGGCATCTGGTGCATACCTCAAAGGAGAACTTCTTGTTCTCAGACTCAGCAACATGGGGGATGATGGCAGGCTGGTCCAGGTGGTGCAGGATGCTGCCCCTGTCCCCCACCACAAACACATCCTGCCTATCCTGCCCCCCAGCTGCTGCCCTTTGGAAGAGGGCCATCATGCCTGTGGGGACTGCATCTGCTGAGCCTATCACATCCGTCTGACTCGCCAGGTCCTCCTGCAGCATAGAGGACCTATGTGACTGTCATGTCTGTCGCACGTAAGAGCCCAGATTAAGTGTCATATGTGGGGGGTCATGGTGAATGGCATGTCTGTTACATCTTAAAATACGGATTGAGTGTCATATGTGAGAGCCCAAAGTGAATGTTGTGTTTGATTGCTCAAGGTAAGTGTCACGTCTGAGAGCCCAAGGTGAACACTATGTCTGATTGCTCAAGGTGAGTGTCATGTCTCAGAGCCTAAGGTGAATGTCATGTCTGAGGGCCCAAGTTTGAATGTCATGCCTGAAAGCCTAAGGTGAATGTTATGTCTGGTTGCTCAAGGTGAGTGTCATGTCTGAGAGCCCAAGGTGAATGTCATATCTGCGAGCCCAAGATGAGTGTCATGTCTGAGAGCCTAAGGTGAATGTTATGTCTGATTGCTCAAGGTAGATGTCACGTCTGAGAGCCTAAGGTGAGTGTTATGTCTGATTGCTCAAGGTGAGTGTCATGTCTGAGAGCCCAAGGTGAATGTTATGTGTGAGAGCCGAAGGTGAGTGTCATGTGTGAGAGCCCAAGGCCTGCTTGCAGGGTGTGACCAGGTCATCATACCAGTGGGTGATCATATCATGCTTGCAAAAGACTGCCAACCTATCACACCCTACCTTGCTGGCTGAACCTGTATGTGTTGGGCGTGAGATCAGCATGGGCAGAGAAATTTGATGCTCTGCTTGATGTTGCATGCAACATGTGCAATGAAAGGGTGGCTTGCCCCAGAGATGCAGTTGTGACAGTCAGGGCAGTCAGGACGCTTAGACAGTCAGATGCTGCTGTGCCAATCATTCAATGCTGCTGAGCGCATGCAAGCGTGGCAGCATTGAGAAGCAAGCGTGTGTGCATGCTGTTGGCCACATGCCTGGCCATATTGCCAGTCACTGTCCGCCGACTCTGTTATGACTCTCAAAGACATGAAATGTAAGTTTACCAATAAACTGATGGACTGATCAACTGAGTGATTGATTCATTGACCGGTTGGTTGGTTGGTTTATTGATAACCATCTTTTCAATGAGCTATCACTTCATTTAGTGTCAAACACAGCACATGTGGAGGATGTTGCTCACCTTCAGACGCTCAATGGCTGCCAGGTAGGCCCTGAAGTGTGACGACAGCACCCTCGACAAGGTGTCAATGTATGCTGTTCGCACCTCACCAAACACCTCTCCTCCATGCAGCCTCAGGAACGTCACCAGGTACTTGTACTTCAGCAGCACATTCTGTTGCAGGATCTGGATGTTGGTCTTCGGCTTACGCAGGGCATAGATCCTCTGCATGAGGTAGTCCCTGGACTTGGAGATGGCTTTCACTCTCAGCTTTTCCAGTTCTGGTGCTACGTCCTTGTACGCTGCAGAGTTCTGAGCTGCTTCGTTCTTCTCAAGGAAGTTGAGCTTTCGGTGGAGGCTCAGCAGGTGTTCATGGAAGGTTTCGTCCACCTCTGTGTGGAGGATGCCATCGATGAGGGCAGGGGGGATGGCCACGCTCTCAATGAAGTTGCTGAGCTTCTGCTCTGTGCCCTTGCGGTTCTTGAGCTTAATGCTCATGGTCTGTGACTGCTCCTGTAGGGCTCGGATCTCTGTGCTGATGTTGCCCAGGTCTGCCTGGAACTTGCCCAGCATGTCTTCCATGGTGGCAAGAATGTTGTCACAACTGCTGATCTGCACCACAAGCAGTTCAGTCAGCTGCAGCATGCTTGCATTGTCCAGGTGCAAAGTAGAATCACTGTATGGGGATTGGTTGTGAAAGACTATTATAAAATTTTATGTTTTGTGCATTCAGTTGAGACCAAGATGAGTCAGCACACAATGCCTGCTACACAGTTTAGGTGGCATGCATTTGCTTACAATTGTGACACACCGCAGGCGCGACTTTCAGGAAGAATGCATGGGTGATATAGTCACAGATAAATGCTGTCGAGACTTTGCGCGCACCTGATCATGCAGCTCAACAAGATTATCACTTTCTGTGATGTAGTCTTGTATGGACTCCAGTTCTGCCTGTCTGAGCTTTGTCTCATACTGCTGACCATATTCTTTGGGATCACAGCCCTGATCAAGGATTGCTTTCAGCACTTCATGATTGGCAAAGTGCTCCAGCTGGTCCTCAACACCTGCCAAGCTGATCTGGGCATTGGTGATATCCAAATCTCCTAGGTCCAGGTCTGCTCCTGCCTCCAGGTCAGTGGCTGCACTGTGATCCTGGGCTGCAGCTGCTTTGTCAGACTTGAAGTACTCCTGAAGCGCCGGTGATATATGCGCCATGTCCGCAGTGGCCATGACGTTTCACGGCAATCCCAGACTTCTTGGAATGGTAGGCCTGACAGAAAGGCTCGAAGTGGTCCACAGCTGATGGCTGTGTGATTTCTGTTGAGGTCTGTCTGTTGGGAAGGACGGCACTCCTGCGGTAAGCATAGTGCTGTCCTACCCCATGACGACGCCGGACTATGCTGAAGGAATACGCTGCTTCACACTTATTGGCTGCAGCAGTTCATGACATGTTTGATTTTCGAGCTAAATTTCCAGCTTCTGTCGCATATACGGTCGGATGTGCTGTCGAGAGGACCTCAGGCCAGATGATGTTCTTACAGCGAACTTGCTTGTGCGCGCGCCGGGGTTCTCGGCAAGGTTCTCGGCATTTGGTCAACGACTTATTCGTCTGTGGTTTTAGATAGTCTTCTTCCATCAGTGCAGACTGCACTGTGCAGTTCACTGCAGAACACGAATTGACTCTGCGTAGTCAATTGCTGATAGCATTTTACGTCCTGCTGAACTCGGCGTCAAACATTATACAATCTCACTTGCTGCGTTACTTTCACAAAGCACAGTGTCGACAGTGTCCTGCTACAAGCGAGCGAGCGACTGCGTGCCGGACCTCAGCTACACTGAGCAGGCTTGGCTGCCTGCCAAGGTTGCAGATTAGCAGCCTAGTAGTACTATCAAACAGCTTGTGGTATGTCCACGGGTCTGCACACCTGCTTGAGCAGTGATCACTGATCAGCAGCGGCAAGTTTGGGTTGATCTTAATGTGTGCTCCACTTCATTGGGATGTGCATACATGAAATACGTCGTGCCATCTGATCACACAGCTATCACCGCATGGACACACAAGATGAGTTTGACTTGGGAACGGCAACAGGCGCAGAGGAGCTGCAACAGGGTCAAAGTGATGCAACCCTCCTGAAACAGGTGCGCCGCCACACTGCTTGGACCGTCTAATATCATTTCCCCTGATCCTGCATAGACAGCCACTCTAAACTGAGCAGGCCACAATCAACGAGAAAGTTGCCCCTGAGCTGCTAGACTATGACGCCCCACTTGTGGCCAGCATTGAAGCGCAAATAGAGCATCAGGTACAGAGCTTGTCAGTCCCCTGTATGACATCAGGATGCTGCAATGACACGTTGGCATGCACTCTTCCTGCACTGGCATGGGAGTATTTTTCGACTGCCTTAAACTCAGCAATGGTCACTCTGCAGGAAGGAGTCATTGCGGACTATAGAGACAATCCACAAATGGAGCTGCCAAGGCTGATGTACAGCTACGAGCTAAAGCGTGTGCGCTACTTGCTGCAAGCCTACCACAGGACCAGGCTGAGCAAGATTGAAAAGTTCATCTTGCACATATTAGAGAAGGAGGAAGTGTTGAATCGACTGTCAGAAAAGGAGAAGACGTATGCCCAGGCAAGAGTCACCATCAGTATAGAACACCTGTTGATGTGAACGGTGCACCGTGGCATTGGAAGCAAGCATATAGTTGCAGACACCTGTGATGCAAGATGCGTGCGGTTCACTGACTACACCTTCACAGGACTGCTGTACACTGCATGGCTTTTGCTGAACTTCAAGAACAAATTGAGGCCTCTTAGAGCATGGCTGAGATATAATCTGAAGCTGCAGCTGAAACCAGACATGTAAAATTGAGCAGTGCTGTTGCCGCAACACCAGACAGACAGCAGCCCGATGCTGACTTCAGACAGCTTCAACAGCTCAGCTCAATGGCTGGCAGCATGAGTTTTCAGAAAAACAGCACAAGTGCACTGCTGAGTCATGGCCGCACTACATATAGGCATGTGTGCATGCAGGATTATTTCATGCTGTTTGGGCGGCACCAGAAGGAGACCATCCTGAATTTGATGCCAGACGCTTTCAGAGACATTGCCAAGCAGAGCGCAGGCAGTGTCAGGGGTGACATGATTCCGGTTCCTGACCAAGACAAGCACGTCTTCTGCAGAGTGCTGGCTGACAGAGGCTATGTGGAAATGAACAATGCAGGGTGAGTCTGGCGGCATTTTCATGCTATTGCTGTATGTGCATGCATATGCAGACTTGTTTTATGATGTGTGCAACTGATGATCCTTGCTGTCGCAGCGGGAATGCTTACGCATCAGCATTTGCTTTGCTTTTTGACAAGTTATGAACAAACAGTTGGCTGGGCGGCATGTGCCTAAGTGGAGATTGCATCATGTTGCATAACAAAGACATATATCATATCCATCAGCATAATAAGCCGCAATCATTTTCAGAAATAGGTTCACAAGCTGCTTTAGAGTTTGAATCACTGCTGCAAGACTGTCACGGAATGTTGTATGGGTTTGATCTGACTTGTTGCACAGCATGCACATGCTTGCTAGTCTGCATGCCAAGTCATGTAAGAGAGCGTGCAGATCTCTGCATCAAGGCTTGCAGCAAGTCACTGCAAATTGCAATTGTTGCAGGACAGAGACAGCTGAATTCAGCAAAGATGACTTGTATGTGGCTCGGTATCACCCCATACAAACTCTGCTGAAAGAGGGCTGGGTGCATCTCATTTGACCCTCAACTCCACCACAGAGCACTTTCAACAGATTCTGGACCACATTCAGCTCTTACATGGGCACAAAATCACTGATGTGCCTGAGGAAGCGTTCCTGCCCATTTGCTTTGGCTAAAACGCTTTCTGGTTCAAGTCATCAACTACTACTCATTCGCTAATGTGTCATGGATACATCGCAATTGAACATGCCATGCACATTTCAGTGTTTGCTTGTGTTACAATCTTTGAGCAATACAGGTCAGAGCATTTCAGCAATTCCATCAGACATGCAGTAGCTAGTATGCACTTGTCATAGGCATGTGCAGTGACAGGGTGTCTAATTGTACGCAGCCTTTCACAGCCGCTGTGAAAGCACACAAGGCACCTCAACAAACCAGTTTTGCATGCTGTGGGATACACCCACATACCGTAATCATTCTAACAAAGTATGGGAATGGCATACTTTTAAAGTGCATAAGACGTGTTCATTTGATGAAGATGCAGAACGACACAGACCTGTCTCTAAAACTGTACACCAAACCTGCCATGATATTAGCAACAATCAGTGCAAATCTTTTGTCCAGACTAGAGCTCTATCACAGCAAAGAAGCACAGAAACTTTAATGGTGTGTCATCAAGGGTGGCATCAGCAATGCTGCCAGCACATGTGCTGTACTGGCTGCCTTGCAGGCATGCTAGCATTCAGTCCTGACTGTACTTTGATGCAACGCTTGTGCACTGTCATCGCTGACACGTGCTGCATGCTGCCTATGTCCTTTATCACACCCTGCTGAGACACCTTCAACTTCCAGTGTCACATGACTAGGCCTGTATGCCTGGATCCCTGCCTGTCCGGACTGAGATCTTGTCATCAATCTCAACGGAGTGTCCATTCGCTTCACACCGTGTTCAGCTTGGGGATTTGCATGATCCTCAGGCTGCCGCAGTTGCTGTTGCAGCTGCATGTGTGAGTAAGCAGCTTCCTGCTTCAGTGTGAGCGCTTGCTGCATCAGGTGGTAAGCTGCTGTTGCAGAGTTGCAGTCTCCCGCCAAGAGTGACTCCAGTACGAGGTCTCTGTCAAAGCCTTGGCACTGCAGCTGCTGCATGGCTGCCTCATTCAGCTGCACTGCTCCTGCAGAGCACACTGTACAAGAATGATTACTACTGTTATGATTGCACTAGTAGCATTGAATTGTTATTTTCTGTCATTTCATTGAATGGCATGCACAGGTGTGCTGCAAGCCTGCAGTGTTGGCCAGCACATTGGGGCTGTGTCCTGCTGCTGCTCTTGCTGACCTCACCACTGCTGTTGTCCAATCACCAGCTGCCTACTAGGAACAAACTGCTGCTCACTGAAATCAATGTGCTGCCTTCTAGGAAAGGTATGCTGCCAAGTGAGACAGTAGGCTGCGTCTGTGCGATACCTTGAACTGCGGCTAGAGCCTGCTCGTTGAGGGTGCACCCATCATAGATGCTGGAGCTCATGCTGATCAGTTTGACCTAGGGTTTTTGTTAGCTGTGTGGATGAGCTGACACAGAGCACGGGTGACGCTATTGGGGGGTACACTGTTCTGCAAAAGGCATGGTTGTCTGTGCTGATTGGCTGATTGGAAGGTAAGCAAATGGTTGCCTCAGACAGGCTGTAACTGATGCTGGAGGGGGACAGGTGTGAACGGTGCTGCCAGGGCAGAGGAGATGCATGAGCTTGGGTTGCAATGCTGCTTGGCAGCAGCAAAGGCTGAAGAAGGCCTTGCATGTACATGATGGTCAGAGAACTCTGACGGCTGGCAGTAGAAGCAAACAAAAAAAAAGCCAAACGGAAGGAGTCGCAGTAGCAGACAGCGCGCTGCAGGCCGCAGGGTGAGCTCGAAGGGCAGCCTTAAGGGTAGACTAAAGGGCAGGCTGAAAGGCAGGCTAAAGGGCAACTGCAACAGCGCAAAACGTCAAAGGCACCAGGGCAGAGTCACTCAGCAAAAGGTGGCATACCTGCAACAGAGAAGGTGGAAGTGGCAAGACCACCCTGCCAATGAGGCCCTTGTTGCACCCACTTGTGCTGCATCACCTACACACACAATTTTACTACTGATAAGGGCACAGTTGATCTGATATGCTGATTCTCATCTAAACCACATCAAGCAATGTCATTGCTGGTATGCTGACTGTCAAAACAGGATTCATACATACACCAAGCACTGTCAGCACCAGATCCTAGAAGAATGAATGTGCTAAATGCATGGGTGCACAAATGAGTAAGCTTTGATGTGCACTTCTGCAATGAAGACAGCTGAGTAGCAGGCTGGCTCAGGAAGCAACCGGCCTGCTCTTGGCTTCCGTTTCATGAGTTTTCGTTTTGGATCTGGTGAGTATACATTGTGAGTGCAGCATCCCCATGAGCATCACACAGACCACAAACTTCAGCCCTGCCATTGAAGCTATTTCTGTGCATGCATGTGGCCATGGACTGGCTTGCTTCACAAAATTGTAGGATGTGTGTAATACCATAGCATGCAAAGCAGCCAGCAGCTAGCAAAAATGCTGCTGTAGTATATGCCTGATGGAGCCTTTGCAAGCAAAGCTGCCAAGCATTGTATATTGCTAACTGCAGCTCCTTTGACATGTATCCCCATGTCTGCTGCAGAAGAACAGAAAGATGATTCATGGTAGATCATGTGTGCATACATGTACAGGCTGTGTACCTGCTCAAAGGTGATGCGGTGGTCTGGGACGACAGTCAGCATGCGCGCCAGCAGGTCCTTCACCTCACTAGAGATGTGGGCTGGAGTGTTGTACACCCCCTTGATGATCTTCTGACACAACTCCTGTACATGACAAAGTACTAGTCATTGCTAAGCAGACACAACTCACTGAGCACAAATTGCTGCCACGAGATAGAGATGTGTGATGTGGATGATTACACATCCCCTGGATGATCTTGTGAACAATGCTGCTCCTGTGTGTGCAGTCTGACACTGCTGCAAGGAAAATGCAACACTCCTGAGCGGAAGACATAATATCCTGTATGGCCCATGTAACACTCATGCATGTCACATGTAACACTTGTATACGCAAAACGGCACCAGTCAGCGCTCATGCATGACACACAGGTCAAAACAGCATACTTCTCAACGCAAGAAATGGCTGTTATTGGCACAAGGATCACAAATTGTGGCAAACAACAGAACTTCATAAGCTTCCCTCGCGGATAGAGCTTTGTCTCAGCCTGATATCATGAGCAGAGCTGATCAATTCTCATTGCCATAGCTAGCGTGAACTGCTAGGTGTCTGCAGATCATTGCTGTACAGCACCATCTACAGACCCCACACATCATCAGAACATGCCAAGCTGGTACAGCCAGCAAACTGGGCAGCCCGAGATGATACTTGTCTTCTCATCAAACTGATGCCAAAAGGTGTAGTCTAGTCTAGTCTAACTTTTCCTTTTCTTTCTACAGCCAGCAGCAGTCTCACCTTCTTGTTGTCACTGGCATGAAATGGCAGGTGGCCGCAGATCATGCCATACAGCACCACCCCCAGGCTCCACACATCCACAGGAGGTCCATCATACAGCCGCCTGGCAACAATCTCAGGAGCAGCATAGCTGGGAGAGCCACAGTGCACCTTCAGCTTCTTCCCAGGCATGGTGTTTGCTGCCAGGCCAAAGTCTATGAGCTTGATGCGGTTGCTGGCATCCAGCAGGATGTTCTCCAGCTTCACATCCCTGTGCACGATCTGCGAAGCATGAACAGGAACTTAAAACCTGCCATGACTCGATACCCGACATGACTCAACACCAGATGTGACTCAACATGCCCAGACAGGCATCTGGCTGCTAGGCAGAAAGTTTTGTCACGAAGAACAGGCTGCAAGCTTGATGCAGGTGCTGCCATCCAGCTGCCATGTGTCTCAGAGTTCATGTGCATGTGGGCAGCAAGAACACCCAGCCACTCGGCCAAGACACACAACATGACTCTGCATCAGCTGCCTGCATCTGGACTATAGCTTTGCCCCATGACATGCAGATGAAGAGGAACAGGATGGACTGATGTAGATTAGCATGCTGTACCTCCATGTCGTGACAGTGCATGAGACCATGCACAATATGTTGGAGGAAGAAGCACGCCTCAGGCTCAGCAAGCCGCTTCCGCTGCCTCACATAATCCAACAGGGAACCTCCCTGTGCCAGCTCCATCACCTGAGGAAGAAGAAGACTGACACTTCGGTCTTACAAATGACAGACCGATAGAGGTGAGACACAAAGTCAAGGACCTGTGCAAGCTCCAATAATAATATCAATAATAATAATAATGATAATGATAATGATAATGATAATGATAGTGATAGTAATAATAATAAAATCCCTTTCCAGCTCATGATGAGCTAGGTACGTGCGGGCTTCAAGACAGCTGCAAAAGGAATGAAGCAGAGTTTGTCATGTGCAAGCAGAGCAGCATTCATGCTGCTGGTGACAGTACAGACTGCAGTGCTAAAGTAACTTCATATGCAGGTGAGCTTCACTGAATGGGAGATGCTCCAAGAGGCAAAGCTGGCTCCCACAATGTGAATGAAGCAGCAGCAGCTTATGAAAGCAAGCAGCAGCAGCAGCAGTACTCATGGCAGAAATAACTGATCCCTTTGCTGCATTGCTACAGCCTCATGACCATGCTGAAAGCCAGTTGCAGCAGCTGGATGACATGGCCGTGTGTCAGTCACACAGTAAGACCCAGTAAAATGTCGCGTATCAAGAAACTTACCAAGAAGATGAAGTGCTCAGTCTCCACAATCTCCAGCAGCTGGATGATGCTGCCATGAGTCAAATGCCGCAAGATGCTGATCTCTCGCTGAATGCGCCGCTGATCCACCGTCTCCTGCACAAACATCAAGTCACATGGCTCAGCTGCTGTCATGAAATGTCAAGTCATATGGCTCAGCTGCGATCCATATACATGAAGTCACATGGCTCAGCTGCCTTCCTTAGGCATAAAGTAGTCATTGCCAGTGCGCCAATTTGCTGAGGCAACAACCAGTCATCGCCAGTGGAAAGGAATGATCAAACGGGGCGCAGCAGCTGCAAACTGACAGAAGTGCTGTTGCATAGCATTTTTAGGATGCCCCAAAACATCACCAATAAAAAATTCAAAAAGCAAGATGCCAAAAAGAGGCTGGCACAGAGACTGTAAAAGGAATGAAAAGGCTGTTTTAACAGTTGGACTGCAATCAGTTGTGGTGGCAGCCTGATTTGGATCCAGTGGTAGGCCCCTAATGCTGCTCAACGGCTGCTGCTGTGCTATTACCTCAGCTGCTTCTGCACTTTACCATGTATCCTGACTAATACCAGAGCTGCCAGCTGTGATTCTGTGCTGCTTTTGTGACCAACCAGTGATGCTGCATTGGCCGTCACTGTGGCTGCTGCATCTGCATTTGCAGCTGCTGCTGCTGCTACTGATGTTATTGCAGCAGCTGCTAGGACTGCTGCTGCCGCTGGTGGTGATGTTAGGGCAGCAGCTGCTGGAACTGTGCGGGTGCTGCTGTGTAGGGCACTGCTGTGAAGACACATTTGACGTATGTGCTGCGCTTTGAGTTTGAATGTATGTGCAAGCCACAGCAGTACGCTGCATGGGGCCTGAACTGAGGCTAATTTGATAATTTGATAATTTTCCCAGATTCAATGCAATGTTGCCCCTCAGAGAAGCCCTGTGTTGGGCGTTTCTTTGTCTAGTGTCAGAAGGCACAGTTTTTCCTGTGCTTTTTTCTTTGGTGTATGCTCAACTGGTCACTCGCACTGGTCAGGCGGCTGTCTGTGTACCAGTACTAAAAACCCAAGGCAACTTGCAGTCTCAGCACTGAAATTCACTGACCTTCAGTTTGAGCTTGTCAATGACTTTGATGGCAACCTGCTGCCCAGAAATGTCATGGACCCCCATCCTGACTTTGCAGAACCCCCCCTCCCCTATGGTCTTCCCTATGCTGTACCCTGGCAACCTATCCATGACAGCTGCTTGAGCAGCTGCTACTGGACTGCTAGGGTGACTGACCGCATGCCGTACAGCCCTTGCAGCCTGTGGAAAAGCATGATCACAGTGAGCTTGATCCTGCAGGTGACCACTGCAGTGCTGAGTCAAGTAATTGCCTTGTGAGGCAGTGAGCTGCACAACTCTCCAGCTGTGTGCAGCATGCGCCTTAACTTTTGCATCATGCCCCTTCGAATCAGCTTTGTTGCTGTGGCACCAGCAACATGATGAGCACATTGTAATGCAGCACACTCTACATGCATCTTCAACTGGTGCTATTCATCATGGGTGCAAGGTTGCAAGCATGTGCTATGTTGCAGCAATTCAGGTCCAGCCATGTGATGAAACCCTAACTCTGAAACTCTCAACCCTTACCTGAGTAGGAGGAACTCCTTCTCTAGCGCTGCGAATGAGCTCATTGATGCTGATCCCTGCGCCATTCCTGGTCCCAGACGCAGTCCCAGGCTTTGTTGGGGTCCCATGCGGGGTTGCATAGGGGGTGCCGGCAGGGGTCAGCTCAGACCTAGCAGACAGGGTGGCAGAGCTAGGGATACTGCTAGGGTTTCTGTCCTCGACAGATGACCTAGCAGAACTTGCCCGCTTGTTAGGGCTGGACCCTTCTGTGGTAGGGTTGCTGCATGGGTTGCTGTCAGGGTTTCTCTCATCAGCAGATGACCTGGCAGAAGCCCATTTGCTGGGACTAAAGCATCCTGAGGGGACTGCTTCGGGATCCTGACGCCTGGTGGGGCGTTTGACTGGGGATTGCGCTGAGGGAATGGGAGCATTGATCATGTTTGACAAATAATGCCTGACAGTTGCTGGCTGGGATGCAAAGCCTGAAGCAGTTCTCTGGGGACTGGGCTGCTGCTCCCAGGGATGACAGCGCACCCCCACTGCATGGTTGGGGATCCCAACAATGTGAGCTGGGTCCCTGGAGCTGCCCTCCCCCTGGGCTGAAGTCCAGCTCTGGTGGAGGGGGTGGAGGTGGGCCTGGGGGGATGACGGGCCATGAGCGTCGATGGATAGGGTTTGTTGTCTGCTAGGGTTCCAGCTGGGTGAAGGGGATGCTGGCCTAGTAGGTCTGCATTGTTATTTTGTCGTTAGTCATACTCAGATCCAGTGTCATTAGTCATAGTCAGATCCAGTGTCATTAGTCATAGTCAGATCCAGAATATTCTTGCTTGGTGCCTGCCAAAGCAAGACCGCCCCAATAGAACCACATTTACATGCCAAGAAAAGAGGAAACAAGAACAGACTACACCTTTTTGCGTCAAACTAATGACAAGCCAAGCTGGCCGGGAAATTTGAAAGCTAACCAACAAGAACAAGCATGGAGGGTCTGCAGCTCACGCTGGCATGAGTGCTGTGCCAAAATGCAACCTTGCCGCAATGCCCTATGATTTGAACGCCGCCTTACTTTTGTCTAATGATTTGCAATGACTTGTTCCAACAAGATTGCAGATCATCATTCTGGCACGTCATCATCATGCAACAGCAACTGACACTTTAGCAAATGCAGTAGAGCAATGACTGTTGGCACAAGTGAGACGCCAAGTGGAAAAGGACAGACCTGGAGTTGACCCCAGAAACAGGTCTGGGGGATCTGCCCCTAGAGGGGCCAGGGCTGGGTGAGCGGCCCCTGGCCTGTTGGGCTGTCCTAAACAGGCTTGCACTGGACAGCCCCTCATGAGCATCACTTGAGCGAGTGGCAGCCTGTGAACACAAGAACTCCTTGAAGCGCCCAGCACATGATCAGACTTCAACCTGCTGCTGCTGCTGCTGCTGCTGCTGTTTTAGCAATAACTGAGAAGACTCCCTGTCTGGTAGATGTGTGCATTATTCAGCAGTAAGCAAAGGTGGCCGTAGGTGTATGTGATGTATGTGTGTGTGTGATCTCAGACAGCACTGATGCCAGCACTTTGAGCTTTTCCCAGCATGATGCAAAGTAAGTGTGATCACGAGGCTTGTTCAAAGAAAACAGGCAGATTTTCAGCAAGATCTGAAGCTTACGTGACCACTGCTGGGGCGTGCAGATTTGGCAGGAGCAGCTTCTGAAGAACCCCTATCTGCAGCAGATGAGGGCCGGGCTGAGGAGGGCCTGAAGAGCTGGCGTGTGGCTCTGGAGGGCTGGCGGGGATGGAGAACCCCTTCCTGGGGATGCTGGACTTGGGCAGTTGGGGAGTAGTTCCAGTCCCCTGTAAAACAGATAAGAAACAGTCAGCCCCTGCTTTCTGGTTTATGCTACACAAAGAAGCGCACTGTGTGGGAGCTAACACACTTGTCTAACTGCTGCCCTGCAAGACCAAGGGGAAGGAGGCTCCCGTTATGATCGCTGAAAAAGGTGTAATTATCTTTTCTTTTTCTCTTCAGTGGGAAGGAAAACAGCTTTTCTCAGCAGTTCATTGTGCTGGCAGAGCAGGGGTGATCACACAAAGCTTCTTACCAAGCAGCAACTTAATTTTAATACCATGCAAGCATGGCAAGCACAGAGACACAAACTTGCAAGCCTTCCCAGGGCATATAGCACATGATATGCTCCAATCGCCATGCACAGCATGGTGGCTATCTGTCTGATGCACATAGAAGCTTCTGCTGGAAAACATACGTGCAAAAAAACATCTGAGTTCGCTTGTCTGGCAGACTAGCATGTGCATGGTGCTACCTGCTGTTCTCCCTGTTGCTGAGCTTGGGGACAGTGTGAAGTCCAGAAGTGGATGTTGGTGCTGAGGCCGCATTGATGCCATAGGGCCTTGGCCATCAGCTTCTCGTGAATATGCTGCAGATCAGCAGGCCATCATGACGTTGCAGCTTGAATTGTGTTTATCTCTCTACGAGAGGAACATAGGGTTGTATGCATAGGGATTGCACTGCCTCTTAAGGCCACTTCCGGGCGGCCTCCTTGCCGAACAGAGTGCAAGAGGTTGCACAGCGCGCAAAGTTTGCGAGACAATAGCCGACGCTCACCCCACTGCTCTGTAGCTGGCATAGCGGCAGACCGCTAGCTCTGCCGACCGAACCCTAAGAGTGCCACCGCACTTCTGTGTGCTTTCCTGGTAATCTTTCGGCGTGTGCTGCTGTGATACCGAGCCAACTGATGTAGCAGATGAGAAGCCCAGGTCTTGACGTCAGGTCACGTCGACTTCCTTTAACAGATATGTGCTTTGCGCTGAAGCGATGCTGAAAAGAGTGTACCTATTCAGAGCTGCTTGCAAGGCAAAGACACTCGCAACGACAAGCAGCGGCAAGACACACAAGGTGCAACTGTGTCGCTTGCCTGCTGGCGTGTCGTAAAGCGTATACGCCAACCCTGCTTGTTCAACGTTTGCTATGGCGCCATGGGAATCAAGATCCTCCGTCGAGGAATGGTTATGTTAATAATGCCTCTGTGAAGCGGTGGTGTGTCTTTCTGGTCCCGGAGCATGAGTCCATCCTTTTCAAACTTGAGCTTCTCTGTCGCCTACCGCGCATGGAAAACATGTCAGAGTCGCTAATGCCTGCATTGACACGCCGCGATAATGTTGCAGCGCTAGCCCTCGCTGAAATATTAGCAGATGTGCCGACTGATCAAGTGTGCACTATTGGTGGCTGGACTGGTGTTGGTGCCGTTTGCCCAAGTACAATGCCGTGCTGTGCAAGACATTGCAGCGCCAGTGAATATCGGCAACTTTGGCATGGCACAGCTGACCTACCATGGTCCTGTCACTGCCGGACGTGAGGCTGTCCTCATCATATTGCATATCCTGCTCAAAGCCAAGCGTCAGACAGATGGTTCGTATCTCGTGCGCACTGTGGCTTACGCCGAAAGACCTGCGCTTCAAGGTACTCAAAGATTTGCTGCCCTCTCACAACTCGTGTGGTTGCATGCATAAATGGCTTGGTCTAGCCATGCTTGTGAACTGTTGGTGACCTCACTGCAGTGCTTTCAATCAAGCAAGCTGTCTGCCATTGCAATCATGCCATTGCAGAGGGTCAAGACTTTGCACCTGTGCCATCCAAGCTAAACATAACTCTGCAGCACGAAGATCAAAAAGGTGCTTGGCAGCCGCTGCAGCTCAGCAACCTTGGTGTACTGCAACATCAGGGACCATTCATACATGAAGCCAACATCCCTGAAGCACTTGCAGCAAGAGATTTTCGCTTGCGGGTGCTAGATTGGCCAATTTATTGCTTAGAGGGCATTGACCAGCAACAGAACAAGGCTCAATCAGAGCGGCAGCAGTTTGATGAGGATGACCAGGCTAACTTGTACATGGCAGCTCAGAATCTGAAGACCTCTGGCAAGAAGGGGCTTGGCACAAAGTCGCACATAGGTGACATGCTTGCAACACAAAGCTGGCACAGTCAGTTTTAGTGCATCAAGTTCAGTTCAGCACCCATCGCGCTCTCCTTGGCAGCTTGCATACAGTTGTCTGTGAATGTATCTGCATACCTGCTTCGTTCCTGACATTGGTCGGATCTTAGACCCACAACAGAGGATCAGTGTGGCTCAACCAAGCACTTCATCAACATGTATGACTAGCCTGAGTGCCAGCATGCTGTCATTGCATGCTGACCTGAGGTTTACCGCCAACAACAGCTCTTTGCATGATTGTTTTTTGTCTTTTGCCATGTCATTGGTCCACATCGCTGTGTCTGATGCTGCTTGGTCTTGCAGGCAAGGTCGCTGGCGCAAAATGGGAGGGCTCCAAGACTGTGTTTGATGAAGATGCAAATGGAGTCTCTCAAGATCCTGAGCCTAAACAAGCTGCCAGCAGACAGGATGCTGCACTTGCTGGTTTGCCACAGGCTATCACTCAAGATCAGCCTGATCATGTCAGTGAAGGCCAGGATGATCTGCCCAAGATGAAGTGGAAGAAGATGGCTTTGGTAGAGCTGCAGAAGGTGATGACATGTGTAATGGCACATGTCTTTTAGGCGTATGGTTGTTTCTAGTCAGTGTCACATGTGTGTTGTAACATGGGCATCATGCGCAGCTGGAACAGAGTTTGCACGACGCGTCACACGTACACAGTCTGGCATGTGATGTGCTGGGCTGGGCTGTGCATTGAAGGTTTGTGGACAGCTGCATGCATTGGTGGGTATCATCAGGTCCACACACGCAAGAAGCAACAGTGATGTGTGTTTGTGCAGCAAGGACTCTACCACGTTCAAGCATGCAAGATGGTCACGTATGCATCCGCTGTGGCTACATAGCCAATGCCCATTTTGCAAACTTGATCATATGGTTCCTCATCCACCTTGTGTCAATGCAGGCCAAGCAGAAACAGATGAAGCTGAAGAGTTTGCAGAAGGTGCTTGTTAGTAAAGCATTGGCCAGAGTCAAGCAGGCATCAAGCAAGCATGCACAGCTGATGAAGGATGGCTTGCTCAAGGCGCTGTCCAGTAGCTCTCAATTTGTCATACAGGGGAAAGTTGTGTCGCTGTCAGCCTGATAGGGGCATCTGGCCAACTGGAATGTTGTTAGGCGTAGGCGTCAGGTTTTTGCTTGAATGTTGCTAGGCATAGGCGTCAGGTTTGTGCTCATGTTCACGACAGTGACAAGTATTTCAGCAATACACTTGCTGTTGCCTTAGTGAGAGATTGTGTTATGCAGCTCTAGATTTTATGCAAACCCAAAGCTTTGATCAGTACTACTAGGCAGATATTATATCGATGGGTTATTTGTAAAAGTATTTGATGACAGTACAGTCTTCTCTTTAATACTGCGCATCATGCTTGCAGCCTCAGTGCTACCAGAGCCTGCGGCATCTGCTTACTGATTGTATTTCGCAAGCATGTTCATCAGGGTCTACTAAACTGTCTGTACCGCAAGTCATTTCAAATGAAATCTACACTCTGTCACAGCTGACGTGATGCACTGCATTTGTCTTTTGTGTGCGTCAACAATGCAACTGAAGGCACAAACATTTGCAAACACCAAGGCCGCTGGAGTCTACCTGGGTGGGGGCGCTTGACCAAATGCAGGCTGATGCCTGACTGCAGCTCTCTATGGTGAATACTTGTTGCTGGAAAGACAAAACCTAAGAATTCAAGCCAGTCAGTCCTGAGTTGTTGGATCCAGAACCAGAAGGATGCACAAATTGCTGAGCTTAGTGAAATGCCTAGAGATCTAAGGCCAAGAGTGCCAAAGCCAAATGTAGTCTACAGTCAAGCTGTACTGCGTAAAGCCATCAAGGCTGTCTATACACTGTCACATGTCTCAAGCCAGTTGATAATGGTCTCTCTCTCCTCTTGCTCCATCAAGCCTTCTTCTGACAGCAACCTCTGTCTTGCTGCATTGATCTTAGAGTTTGACATGTTGCCCACGACCTCAACATAGTTGTTGATGCTGTCCCCATCCAGCAGCGTCGGGTGGTCTGCTGAGTATGTCCAGACATCATCAAAGATGAGCTTGTATGGGAATTTCCCAATGGGCAGCTCGCGCTCCAATTCAAACCGCTGAGACCTGGCATTCAGCTGCAAGTCTAGTCTCTGACCCCAACCCACATCCAACCCAGCCACCTGTGACAGCAGCAGATGTTGAGGTGCAGAGTATGCTATAGCTTGAACATGAACGAGTTTGACAAGCTGCATGCTGAGTGAAGGATCACATCAAGCAAGGTCTGACTCACTATGCTGCAGCAAACAAACACTGCAAAGTACAGCTACTGCTGGCTGAAAATGGCATAGCCATCCACACAGTCTCAGTAAGGGATGACTAGTGGCGAACTTGCCTTGCCTGAACATTCTCGTTTACTTTACAATTCATGTTGTCAGAGCATGCAGCCTATGTTTTGGTAATCTGTCAGATCTGCATTCTTGGCAGCATCAGGCTCAGCACTGCTGTGTCTAGCTCTGACAATCACAGGCAATCACAGGCAGTGTTTTTAGGTCTTGATGGTCTGTTCCATGAAGGGCAACAGAGACCAACCTGTACACGCTGAGCAGTACCAGCTTTGCTTCTTGGGACCGCAATCCTGACAGGTGCCGTCCCTTTGCCATCAAACAGGATGTCACAGGTGGCAGCTCTGATGGCGGTCAGCTTGGGGTTGCAGGCTCTGAGGCCAGTGAGGTGCTTGTGGGCCTCCATGAGCTGAAAGCCCTTGTACCAGTACATGTATGCCAGGGCAGTTCCAGGAGCCCTGCCCATGCCTGCATGTCACACAGCACGGTCTGGACTGACGTATGTTTTGTGTAGGCTTTCTGCCGCTGTGCTCAGTACAATCTTTATTCTGTGAGCACCCGGCAAGAATCCAGAGGGGCATTGTTCAGCGACCAGTCCAGTTGAGTATCAAACACAACATGCGTTCAGTCTGGACACATTCTGCTGTTGTCAAGAGAACTATTGGTGAACAGCTGCGTGAAGCATAGCCAACTGTCACAACCAGGCAGTCTATCATGTCACACAGCTCTCTGCCCATGTGGAGGTGCATGTGCATATTGAGTACGATTACTGTATGAGCACTAGGTCATCAGCGCTGTAGACCAGAGCAAAGTGACATGTTGTCAGGTAAGTAAGGTGCAGGTAGAAGCTTATGCTGTACAATGATCTTTTCTGACCTGCAGTACAGTGAATATAAAGCTTTCCTCTGCCACTGGCTCCTTCCTTGACCAAAGTGGCAACAGCTTCAGGGAGCCTTTGTCTTAAGCTGAATGGATCAAAATCTCGGACAGGAAACCTAACGTGCTTGATGTCACCACGCTGTTTGCAGCGCTCTATGATTGGCTTGATGTCCAGGTCAAAATAAGCCATGTCAGAGTCTTCTTGCAGACAAAATATGGTGCCTACCCCAGCATCGGCAAGCCTGTGAGCACACGGCATGCTGGAGATTGCTTAGTAGGATGCCATACAAAACTTTCATTGTAAGGTCCAGAACACGCAGCACCTGTCAACATCTGTTGCCTTTTGAGGGCAAGAGCCTACTATCAGATCATCGAGGATGCCGTTATAGTTCATGCCATCCTCATGGCGGTAGGTCAACACACCACCCATTCTTTGCTGCATCTCTTGACTGTACTCATCTGAAAGGCCCTCCTCGACATCTGCGGATCAGACTTCCCACTTCACGTGCTGCAGCAACAACCGCTACCGATGGACACATGTGAAGCATGCTGTGCAAGTCAGTGCTACTCAATAGCACCTTGATCAGCAGAACCTGCCTCTTGAGCCTGCAGAGCTTTCGTCGATGCCAGAACAGGTACCACCCTTCGGGATGAACATGATACTGATGATCTTGTACCCACGTGACCGCAGGTCAAAGATGCCCGCCACCAGCGGGAGTTACATCGACCTGCAGGCTGAGAGATCAGCGACACCACTTGCATGCTGCGCGATTTACGTTTAGGTTGGGGCTCAGGTTCAATATTCAATATTCAGACCAGTCAATAAAGGGGTCGCATGCAGCATAGCAGACCCGGACCTGGCATTTCTCAGGCTGCTAAGCAGCGAGCTGCAAAGAAAGTGCCCCAAGAAATGCCCTGGTTTCGGAGACCTCACAAATGGTCGAAAGGTCACATCAAAATGCAAGCACAAGCTCGCACTGACATGCTGCTACGATCAAGCCTGACAATGACATGAACAAGCAATAGCATGTCATCAAGCCCTCATATTATGTGCCACTGCAACACTTATCCAAGGTATGGGAGAGTGCGATCAGCTGCTGCAGGATGAAGCGACGCTCGGCACAGCAACCTGGGCAGGACACTAGATAGAGGAGACTGCGATGCTCCACACTCTGCCTAAAGAGATACTCGACCACATTACTGTGTATCTGGATGTGTCGTCTCAGCGCAAGCTGTTTATGACGTGCAAAAGCCTGTACGCTAAGTGGTCCGCCTCCCTAGAAGAGACCGAGGATGTGCGATTTCTGCTATGGAGCTTGCAGTGGCTGGCTGACAGGCCCAAAGACGTCTTCGATGCTTGTCGCAGTGGGTTGACAGCATACTTCGTGCGACCTCGGTTCTTGGACGGGCCTGATCAGGACCTGACCACAGACTTCTTCGAGACTGATGGCAGTTTCGACGAAAGCATAGTCGTTGTGTCGCATACCGGGTATGCCTTTCCTAAGTATGACATCAAGATTTTTGAGACAGATTCACAAGCGGCATTGTGGAGGAAACTTGACTCAGGACAGACTGTGGCTGGATTTGGTCTAGTTCAATATCTGACAAGACCTGCAACACCATATGATGACCCAAACCAGCCTGTAGCCTTTGCAGCTCAGAGCGGCAAGGAACAGCTGCTGCGTTGTCTCACTGCAGCTCCTCCTGTACGATGTGCTGTTCTTCACCTCATGACTGTTGAGAAGTTGACACGGTCTTACTTGCTGCAAGCTGCTGAAACATGCTACACTTTGCTGTGCTCTAGGGAATGGTTAAGGGGTCAGATGGTTCTGTACTTGGCAGACTCTCACGGCAACAAAATATACCACATCATCATTGATCTGAATCCTGATGGTTCATGGGCTGTTGATGACCGGAGGTCACGCAACAGACCAGTTGTAGTTGACTTCAGCCACATGCCAGCCAGTGTTATTGAAATAAGGGCATTTTACTACAGCCCATCTGCTGTGCGGTTTCTTGACGAGTCAGAATATGATCGTTGTTTATGTCGTGCAGCAACAGATTGGGATGATGACAGCAAGCTGTTTGTGTACAATGAGAACATTGATCCTGTGCAGCACTGAACTGAGTTTTAGACAACACAATCAGCAGACTGCAATTTCAATCCCTACAATACGCTCTCTTCACATGCCTGTTACAGTGTTTGCAGTCAAGATCAGACAAATTTTAGACGACTCATCATGCATGACTTCAATGAATCACCTGCCCAATCGTCTCATGCGCAATACACCAGGATGCACTCAACTCGAGGTTTCGTGGACTGAACTTTGGTTCTGCTGTGCAATGTCGTTGCACAAGCTTGCCTCCGCCCATTGTGGCACAGTATAAGATGGTCAAATCATGTAGTAACCCAGCTAATCATTGCTGCATCAGCTGAGCTGGTGGAAGTGCAGCCAGGCCAATCATAAAAAGGTGATTCACGTGCTCGCTGTGACTATTGTACATATATAAGGGCATGGCATCAAAGGTAAATGAGCCCTCACCAAATCTTAATCCCACCTGCATACAATAGTCCACCGAACACAACAAAATTATGTGCTGGAACTTTTGAATATGATACATCCATCACCAGTCAAGCTTTGTGCCATCCCAATTCAGGAACATTCCGTTCTGCTTTTGGCTGAGACCCATTATTACTTTCTGCTGGCCAGCAACACTTGTCAATACGTCCAGAGGAGGAGCATTCTTGCTGCCAAATTCTTGTGCTGCATTGCCCATGTCTGTCCTCACCCAACCTGATGAAGGCATGCACAAAAGTGATGAACTGTATATCGAGCAAATCATACTATCACCCCGTAAAAAGGCAGTTGTACTGACAAGCAAATGTGCTGCACTGCAGCACATGGGGTACTGTGCTGCAGCAAATGTGCTGCCACACAATGCAGTTGCAGAACAGCAGACCTTTGAATGGCAGCAGAGCCAGCATGCAAGTTGCCTCATGGCCACGCATGTTCTCATCTCATGCATATATGTCTCAAGCATTTCAACATGCAGATCAAAGTGATGCAGTGAGCCTGTGAGTGTGAGGTGAACCTGGATGAAGGGAGACGACTGTGAAACCATCCTCCTTCAGATCATTAGCCAGTACAGCCGTTTCTGCAACAACAAGCTCAGGTGAGCATAAGGCAAACAAGCCTTCTGTCTGTGCAGCTGCAGAGTGTGATAGACCAGGCACTCGGTGTTGCAATCTTCTCATTATAGTAGACTCGGCGTGGAAGACTCGATGTAGCAGACTCAATGCAGAAGGCTCAATGTAGTGGACACAACATGGTTGGCAGTGGACTTCTCTGTTGGGGTGTGGAACAGAATCATGCACACAGTCCATGAAGCTGACAGGCTAGCACAAGCAGTCTCGTTGTTGCAAGCAGATGAAATGAGTGCACAGGTGCTCAGACTACAAGGCCTGAGGTGTAAGGTGATGCAGACTCTGGACTGGCTCATGCTGGAGCAGCAACACTTCAGCATGTGGCATGACATACAACTGCAAAGGCGCTGAATAAGGATGCCGAGGGCAGCGTTGCTTGTATCGCAAGACTGTACTACATGGCAAAAGGTTGCATTGCATCACAACTGAGTATGGGGGAAACTGTCAGATTGTGTCGCATGCAGAGACAGTGGCAAACATGTTCAGAGGAGCCTGCTTACGCATGTTCAAGGCAGCCTTGCTAGTGTTGTAAGGCAAAAGCACGCTGGCTAGGGGGTTTTCGCCCCCAATACCCCCTTTGACTGTTGCACTGATGGAACCACAAATGGAGGATGAGTTGACAATCACCCTTGTCTTCTTCTTCATGAACAGGGGCAGGAAGTGTTTGGTCACCAAAAACGGCCCTACAGAATGAATGGCTATGTAACAAGGCTGGCAATCTAGCACTACACATTGAAGGTCGACACCTGAGAAAACAGCCAATTGCAGCAAATGCTTCCATTTTGCTCGTTCGTGATGCGAAACTTGCTCACCTACTACATTTGCTGCAAGAACAGCAGCATAGTCTTTCCCAGACCTACAAGCATCAACGGGTGAATCTTCGCTGGTCTGTATATGATTTTGCTGAATGCTATATGCATTGCACAGAATAAGAGGTCACGACAGGGCATACTATGTCGGAATGCTTTGACATGTTGTTCCCTCTGACAATGTCAGCATGGCCTGATGGCTCCTTCACTCACGTTTCAATTGCTCTGGTGACAGACTCTTGTGTGCCAGCATTGTTCAACAGCATGTCAATGCCTTGAGGGTGAGCCTTGCTGACTTGCTCTGCAGCTGCCTGCAGTGATGGGTTCTTATGTACTTATTCCAATAAAGGTTGCTGCTGGCACGTACTATTCAGCAGCAGCAGTCTGTGGAGCGAACGTACGGTAGCGCACCTGGATGCTAGCTTCATCGCTGGTGTCCATCTCAACTATTGAGAACTGCTTTGAATGTCCTTGTTGCGCAAACGATTGTAGGTGGTCAATTTTCGAACTCTTTCTGACTGTGCATACAACGTGAACCTTGGTTTTCTCTATGAACTGCCTCACTTGTTCGAGACCGATCCCCCTATTTGCGCCTGTGATCACAAACACTGCTTCCGCGTCTGCTGGCAGCAACTGCGGAATCTTGCTGACGTGATAGTCCATCCTGACGAGCTGACAAGACCCTGTCTGCTGGCGGGCTCACAACTTTTGAGGTTGCACTCAGTGCTTCTGGGTCCTCGCGATAACTGTGCAGACCCTTTGGTCGTTGCGTGAACAAAGTGACCTCAGGCTTCAAAGTTGTTGCTGCTCCGGAACCAGCGTGAGTGTATTTACTAAGGCTTGTTGCATGTGACAGTTGCTGCCACAGCAGATCGAGAATTGCTGAAGAGACTCCTCAGACTGATGTCCGAACAAATTCACGAGAATTGTTCGTTTGGAGACTCACATGGGCAACTGTAATTTGCTGCAATGCAATGAGGTTGAGTAGCCCTGTTCAGTGGTCGGCAGCGACACCTATCAGTGCTGCATAAATAGGCACGTTTGGGTGTTTTCATAATTTACAGGCATCATGTGCTGCACAAGCTGAATAGAGTCAACGCAAACTCAAGACCAATTCACCATGCTCCTTAAGGCTGGATAACATGACCCAGTTGTACAAGCTGGTCAGACCCAACCAAAGCAGGAATATACGACAGACACGTGACAACACTCACATGTGGGGACGCAGACACTGCTAGCTAGCTTGCCGTAGCAAACATCATACTAGTGGACATCACAAACATGACATGCAGGGCTTAGTCATGTTCATTGTGTGTCAGTCTCACAGAACCCCAGATCACAGGGGCAATTGCTCTACATCCTGATGTACCCTGTTACTTGGCCTTGGCCCAGGCAACAAAGCAGTCAGATCAGCAACAGCTGAAGCTGTGCGCCTCAGCCAGTCCCCCATGTCAGCTGATGCTGTGCTTCTGAGGACTGCATCACGCCCATCAAATGATTTGCGACCTACAGGAGCCCGGATCATGTCTGTGCTCATGGGAACATACACACCAGCGGACAGCTTCTTGACATGACCTGCCTGATAGTGCGCAATGTAGCGCCGCAGCAGTTGCAGCATCACTATCATCGCGACTGCATAAACAGCTATGTAGCACACCAGTATCAGCCTAAACCTGAATGGCAGCTCATTCTGCAACAGCAGGTCCCCACCAAAGCTTGGGGGATACAGCACCCACACTATTCCCAAGAGGATCAGTACACCAATGAACACTGGAATCGCTGCATTCTGGCGAAGGCCTAGGCAATGGGGCTTCATGTCATTAATGAAGCTGACTGCTGGTCCCATGAGCTGCGAGGTGCCTATCACCAGAACCACTGCCACTGCTGGTTTCTGCAACACACAGCGCAGCCTGGTCCAGTCTGTGTACTGTGTCAACAGCAGAACATGACATTATACGCAGTTTACTATGTCAAGTACCAAAGTATATGCAGAACCTGATTGCAAGGCAGCACACAAGTTTGCTCTGTATGTGCCTAACTGCTGCTGTGATTCTGCAAAGTGATTGTAGACAGTAATTGAGACGGTGTATGGGAGTTGATGGTGATTGGCAGTGTGAGTTTCAGCTGTTGGAAGACAATAGGTGAGCCCCTCAGACCTTTTGGCTTGGACAGGTCATGCAGCATGGGGACAGCTCGGAACATGCCAGACATTGGCTCACGTACCTGGTTTTCTGTGGGATGGTACCAAGACTGCCGCCTCAGAAAGCCTACAGCAATGCCCTGCCCCGTGATGTAAAGGGCCATAAACAATGCCACAGGCCCCAGCACCACAAGGGAGACCAGTCTGCGTGCTGGCCTCACAGGGTGCAGCTGTTGTGAAGGACGAATGCAAACAAACCCGAGACTCACAAAGAGGGACAAATAGAGTCCCAGGTCATACTGCACAGCAGCCAGTAGCCAGTGGTCAGCTAAGATTTCAAGATGTTTGTGTGGGTCCAGATTGCGCAACAAAGCGAGTACACAGTCAGCACATTTCAATGATTATACACCATGTGAACATGCAGCACAAGAGAAAGCCTGGCCTTGTCCATGAACTTTTCAGGAGAACGTGTTGAAAGATGACACAGGCTGGAAAATCTGCTCAGTGACCTTGATGCTGTCTGGCAATGTTTCTGTGCAGGCGTCCTGCAACTGAAACTTGCCCATGCTTGCACACTTGTGTTGCTTGGCTGCTTACCTGATGTTGTTGGATGGACACCCCGTGCGGATCACCATTACTGGTGATGGCAGACCTGCCTATGAGGCTTATGATGGCGCCCATGAGACCAAACACAAAGCCCAACAGCACCAGATACTGCAAGTCAACCTATATTTCTTGCTGCAACCATTCTGACAGGTTTTATTATTGTTGAGCGATACTGTTCCAGCTGCAAACCTGCAGCTGTGATGCAGAAGGCTGACTGACGTACTCGGCATGCAGGTACAATAGTCACTGCCAGCGGTGAGCGTGACAGGCACAGTCATTAAACAAAGGGAAACAAGGCAGTAAAGGTGTGCAACTGAACAGACACTTCACTGCCAGCTGTGTACCTTGTATAGAGTGAAAGCAATCACCAGGCTACACCTTGCTTCTCGGATCAGTGTACAGATTGCTGCAAAAGCATCAAACAATAACACCAGTCTCAGCATCGGCGCGGACCCAAGTGCACGTTCACTTGTAAGCTAGACATACGCAATGCCATCCATTCGAGACACATGCTTTGAGATAGTGTTTGCCAGATGCTTGGGCACAAAAATGACAAATGGCTTCATAAAACCTAATCAAAGTATGATGCTGGCCAGGCAATAACTTGGCAGGTGCTCACTGTTGCATTGACACTCAGGGTTTCATTGGCAGTCATGCTCTGTGCTGACTCTGTGGACATGGTTTACCTATGACAGATCCTGATGGGGACACCACAGGTGCAGCTACAACTGCATGGGAGGCACCCACAGCTAAACCCACGTCAGCAGCTTGCAAGGCTGGAACATCATTGACTCCATCGCCGCAGTACCCAACCACATGTCCCATCCCCTGAGGGTCACAGCAAGATGAGAAGCCCACAGAAAACAAGTGATAAGGTACATATAAGAAATCTGTTGCGGCATACCAGGCACCTGATTCTTATTGATCAGCTTGGGTGCATCTTTCATTCAGAGCTTGTGTCAATACTGGTATAATATAGTGAAATGGTAGAAATGCATGATATGACCTTTCAATCACTGACCACTGGCAAGGTTGCATAAGGCATTGGCAACGGGATCTACACACATGCCTGCACAGAAAATAAAAGAAGCTTTGCGTCTACCTTGAAGCGGCGAGTGCTTGAATAGGCCAAGCCATGTGCCCCAAGCAGCTGCACCAACTGAGCCTTCTGGTGCGACCTCATTCGCGCACACACAGCCACATTGCGCAGCACAGTTTCCAAGAACACTGGCTCAGCACGCTGCAGCAAGTATTCAAACACAGGGCCAGTGATCATGCATTGATGTCCTTCTGCTATGAGGGTCATTGCGCTGCTTTTGGTCAAGGGCATCAGCTGACCTTCTTCTGCCAAGACAAAGGACAAGGCATCATGGATTGAGCATCTGTCATGTGCTGCGTCTGTTGGACTTGCTTGGTCTAGGTTGAAGGAGTCTGTTGGACTTGCTTGGTCTAGGTTGAAGGAGTCGTCATTGGAAGGAGCTGCAAGTTGGTCAAACAAAAATGGCTCAGATGACCGAGCATGTGCTAAGGTAGTTGAGGCTAGTTCCATCTGTACTGGCTTGGACTGACTGGACCCTGCTTGAGTTGGGATTGGAACTGATTGATTGGTGGTCTCAGCAGGCTGCTGACTGGACTTGGAGGTACTTTGCAATAACCCTGTGACAATTGCTTGCTCTGAGCTGCCTGATGGTAAGGCTGGTTTTGCAACCAAAGGCTTGGAGCTAAATCTACCGCGTGGTTCTCTGCTGAGTGCTTGTCCAGCACCAGACGCGTCTATCTTGTTCAAAGATTTGGACCTGCTGCGGCTGACCTCAGCAGCAGCAAAGTCTGCCAATAATGCCATGTCCACTGGCAATGCTGATTTGGTGCGTATAGGCTGCCCATACCGATCCAGCGGCTGAGGGGGCACAGCAGCAATGCTTGACACTGATGGAAGGTAGGCTGTCTGTTGACGGATGAAAACGGCATCTGGCTCTGCAATGAGGATGTGCTTGCGCTTGAAGTTGAGCATGCCAGTGGCCTGTGCCACTGCTGTGGCAGTGAGGTAGTGGTCGCCTGTCACCATGATGGTATGCAGGCGCCCCCTGCAAGCACAGGCAGGCTTTTCAGACTCAGCTGTGCTGCCAGGACACCTCTGGCTGTCAACACTTCAGGTCATCTTCGGCACGTTACAGCAGAGCTATTCCACACAGATGCACAAGATGTTGAATAGCCCTCAGTATCATGCATATGGGTGCGCCGTCATGCTGGTCAACCTGTTGAGCCTTGGCAATTGATCATTAAGCTAATTTGGGAGGCAGCCTAGCGAGTACATCCATACATGTACCTGGAACCCAGCAGCCATTGTCATGTGTAATTGTAGGACGAGCAACTGGGTTACCTATCTTGCAGCTCAGTGATCGCAGCAGTTGCGTCGCTCCGTAGGGGGTTGCTAATCACTGCAAAGCCCAGAAGACGCATGCCATACGTATGCTGTGTGATATTCACAAGATTCAGTTTGCTAAGGTCCTGTCTAGATTCAGCCAGGACCCGGCCTGTTATCATGCCTAGCACTCTGTAGCCAAGCGCTGTCCAGTAGCAAACAGCCTGCAAGTGATTGCTGCATATGTCAATAGCATTGGCGTACGCTTATCAAGCAAAGTTTTGTGTGCCAACTGGTTCATTGCAGAGCTGTGTTTAGCAGTGGGTTTCTGACCAGACAAAGCAGTTGCTTGTTCACAAGCATGAGCGAGCAGGCGTCTTGCTTGAGAGGTTTGTTCAACACAGAAAGGGAAACACATCATTGCATGCTCTGTCATTCATGAGCAGCAAGTCCTCTGTCCTAAGCCTGTGTGCAATAAGGTAAACACAGGTGACTTGTGAGCTAAGACATCATGCAGACTTTTTATGAGGTTACAGTGAGTGCATTTGACCTGGGCCCAATCTTTAGGCACGGTGTCAGGGTCAGCCAGCTGAGAGACTTCGTATGGGGCACCCTTGATCAGCACTTGAGCTCGCTCAGACTTTGAGGTATCGGCCTTGGCGATGACCCCTGACATCAGCATCTTGCTGTCATACTCAAATCGGTGCAGAATCTCAAGCTTGACTGTCTTTGTGGACTGAGCCTTGCCCACCCCCAGGGGTAAACCAACTGTGCTTCTACCCTGCAGCCAAAGCCAAGTGATTGCACAAGGATACATGACTTTGTGGGTTTTGAAACAGAGTATGCTGATCCTGCAGGTAAATGGACTACGCCTGAGCTGAGAAGTGCAAGATTGAGGTGCATCTGATCTGCTTGCAGCTCAGAATGGAATGCCTATAAGTTGAGCCGTCCACTGCACAAGCTCTGCTGGAGTTGATACTGACATACTCTAGTAAGCCGCTCACAGCTGTGGGTGTTGATATATAAGTGACTTACCTCTTCACTATATGGGTGCCTGGATATATCATGTCAGTTGTGCCAAGCATGACCTTTGCAACGTAGCACAAACTGGGGATGTGCGAGGAGCATGTCCTTGAGTCAGCACTAAAGCCAACAATATTTGCTACCAAGGCACATGTGCAGTACAAAACTTACCAAAAAGGCAGCTTCCACACAAGCAAAAGCCTTTTGCTCATCAACACGCCCAACCACCTTGCCTTTTGACAGCGGTACCAGACCATGACATAGCGCAATGAGCTTTTTGACGTCAGTGCTCCATGCGATAGGGTCAGATTTAAGGCCTTCCATCTTGCCTGACTCACAGCTGATTATGCCATGTAGCTTGCCCTGCACACAATGCGAAATGAATGGTTGGGGGTTGCGCATGCTTGTACACAGCTGACATATGCAGGGCAACACCATTCACGCTGCCCCGCTTGTGGGTTGGCCAGTCGCAATGCCTGCGATTAAGCTGTTGAAGGTGCACAGTAGTCAAGAGTCCAAGCAGACACTTGCCTGATCAGCTGTCAATGTGCCTGTCTTGTCAAAAAGAACCACATCCAGATGACCAGCAATCATCATTTTTTGTTGATCAGACACAAGTATATGCTGCTTCTTCAGGCGCACAAAGGCCATGACTCTGATGAACACCACGCTGGCAGGCAGCAGAGGCTCTGCTGTGTTAAGCACTGATAACATGAGCTGCAGAAGAGCGCTCTTTGCTGATAAATGGGAGCGCACAAATGTAGGGACCAACACTAGGTAGATGATTAGCTGGACCAGGCCAGACAGGAGGAAGAACTTGAGTACATCCTGCAAAGAACGCTTTAGTCAGATGATGCGACGCAGTCTTGCTGTGTGGAAGGAAGTGCAACGTTCACACATCAAGCTGTAGGTATTTCTGCGGCGTGCTGTGATGTACACAGAACCACCTGACTACAGCAGTGTAGCGGAACCCAGCAGAGCTGATGTGTGCACATGAGCCTTCATGACCAAGAAAAGCAATATAACTGCAACTAGGCCAGCTCGCCTACACGGAATGTGTTCTGTCGGCAACATGAGCATGAGCAGAGATACCTGGCGCAGCAAGCCCAAAGGTGTTCTCAATTGTGGCCGCCTTGGGGCCCAGTGGCGGTGAACAAGAGGTGTGAGCATTTGGCCAACAAAGGTGTGAAGTCCAGTGCGCACTACCATGGCAAGAACCTCATCTTGTTCATCCTTCTCATTCCATACCTGCCAACCAGGCTGATTAGATAATTGATGCAAGATGGCAGCCTGCAAGCTGATATCATGCTTTGCTGGGGCAAGACAGGGAGGCTTGGGGGGCACAAACGGCAAGCACAGAGATCCATCAGGTGGTGAGTTGATGCAAGTTGTGATTTGCGACTGTGGGTTTCCGTGCACAGCAGCTCTGAGCAGTGTACCTGCTGAATAATAGATCCCGCTGCTACTGTGGACGACCTGTGGACATCTGGGTCATACTTGACACCTGGGAACTGAGCAGGTACAAATGGAACCTTGCGCGTTTGAAGAGCCTGCAGGCTCCCAAAAAGCTGCTGTGAAGACCTTTATAAGCCATTGCAGCTGAAAGGAACAATTTGCATGACAGCTTCAAGACGGCGCCATCACAAGTAAAGCTGCAATGGCGACAGAAACAGGCTTTGTTGTGCAGAAGTCATCAAGCATGCTAGATGGCTAAGCGGCCTACCTCGCCTGTCAGCGCAGCTTCCTCTACAAGACAGTTGCCTCTCAGCAGTACCATATCACAGACCGCCAATCCTGGCAGGACCACTACCACGTCTCCAGGTATGAGCTGTCTCGCAGATGCCGCTCGCACATATCCTTTACGCACAATGGGTATCAAGTGGTACTTGGAGAAAGCCGCTGTCAGCCTCTTGCGTTGTTGGTAGACAGCATTGCCAGAGATGATAGTGCCAATGAGCATGATGCCTAGCAAGACAGCAGGGTACACATAGTATGCAAAACTCCACATCCACAACCCCATCTCCAAGGCCTGTAGGACAGCAGTGCTCATCAGTCTTTGTCTTGCGACTTTTAAGGCGTACAAAGACTGCAGTAGGCGACATGAAATGTACACTGGGTCATAAATCAACAGGGGCTATGATGCTGCAATTATGCAGCTTGTATGCGTCATGCCTAGACAGTCTTGGTGCCTGGCTGTCATGCAAATGCAATGACCCCTTTGACAGGTCTCTGTGGGCTAAAGTTGCTCAGCCAATCCAGATCAGAGCATGATGGCTTGTGCGCAGCCAACATGTCTTGATGTCAGTTTGAAAGCAAGCACGCTTCATGAGCAGTTGGAGCAACTTCATCATCTTACTGGAAGCATGATGACGGGGTTTTTCAATTCTATCCACATCACTTGGGTAAAGCTGGGCTTTGGAATGTGAAGTTTGTTGCTGCCATATGTCAAGACGCGCTGCCTACGAGGCCAGGTGTTCGCTGGATTGAAGTCTGCCCATTCGCCACCTGAAGGCAGCACCACAAACCAGTGAGCATTCAGACCCAGAAACATAACATGCGGCCTCAGACAAGTACGACTTCAGCTTACAACTTGAATCTCCCTTCCAACAACCATTCAACTCTGAGACAGCAATCAAAGTTGACGCATCTGCCATTTGCTGGGGTACAATTGTGTGACCACAATCAGTCCAGAGTGTACAGCCAAGTTTGCCGATTATTATGGGGACAGGTGCTTTACACAATGGCAAACATGTCTTTGCATTACTGCCTTGTTGGCGCATGTTGCAGTGAGAAGCCATTTGCCGTTCAACATGCCTACAATCTGTAGGTTGAGGCCTTGTCAGAAGGTACTGCACACAGCATGCTTCCACGCAAAATCTGGAAGCACCTGTCTCAGTAGCGATCAGTGCAGGCAAAGCTCTCTCCAGCTGTTCATGAAGGTCAGCTGGCATCCTTGGCACCCTTACAAAGTTGTTTGACTCTTGATCGTAGCTGTACCAGAAGCCAAACAGCTGAACATATTGGCTGACTGATGGTCTGGAACCCTAGCAGCATGAGGGAAAGTGTCAACAGCTGTTTTGCAGTTACAAGAAAGGAGACATACGCTACCTTTCTGTCTTCTGAAACATGACGTACAAAGTGGCATGTTCTGCAGGCATACAGGTCAATCAGCGTCACCTGCTTGAGTCCAGAGGCAGGCACTGAGCTTCCATACACTGCTGTGAACACCCTGAGCAACAGCACTCGTTTGTCCTCCAACTGCAGAATCAGGTCAGTCATCAGACACTTCACAATTGCTTACAGCCAGGCGCAACACAGAACGGTTGCTAAGCTCTGAGTTTGTGTCACCTGAAACTTCACATAAGACGCCTGGGAAACTGAGCAAGCTTGAAGCCTCAGTAAGATCATGAAGGTTGGCCAGAAGTTTGCAAGCAGCCATGACGCACCCAAAGTAGCAATCACAGACGCTGCAAAGACAGTTTGCTTCCACACCGGGCAATTGTAGCCCTGAAGAGGCTTGATGACCTGATCAGATTGCAACACTGAGATCAGCTCAATACGCTGAACGACTTACGGAATTTGGTTCTAGCCACATACCGCATCACTGTTGGCGTATGACTGAAGCATGCTGATGTCGTATTCTGACCAGCTGATGCTCTGTCAGCGCGACACCCCGAAAGCTTAAGGGCATGGGGAGAGCATGCAGTACCTCGCTCGGACAGAGCTGCATCTAGCAGGCCAACGCCGTATCTCTGCTGTAGCTTTAGGCATAACAAGCGTGGACGGACACCCCGCTGAGGTCGTAAGCAAAGGTGACGGACTATTCAGACTGGCAAGGGCTCAGCAGGCCAGCGGCAGCTGACTCAGTAACTGAGCATGCCAAATGATTTGGCCCAAATCTTGTGCTGGGATAGAGTTTCGATCTCGCGATGATTCGGTGTGAAGTTGTACCAGCTATCTGAAAAGGCAGCTCGTTGTCGCCTGTAGCCATTCCACAATCTTGTCCTGCGATCAACCTCAGTTCATTGCAACGATGGCACTTACTAGCAAGCACTGCAGAATATCCACGCCCATCAGCTCGACAGTGACACCACGAGCGTGCGCACGCAGCAGTAAGCTGCTATGCAGGGCCGCGCTGCAGCCAGCACCAAAGCACACTACACGCAGGGAGTCTTTGGGGTTCTTGTTGGCCTTGCCGCTGCTTGTCTCTAGCCAGGCTGCCCAAGCCGTCGATCTCGGAGACTTTCGTCGCGCCAAAGGTGTGTTAAGTCCCATGAAGCTGCAGCGTCCGCCGTCATACTGTTATGCGCCGCTGTCACATCCTCGAAATCTGTCATAATGTACGCGTATCATCGCTGGCTCGTGTCCTAGTGATCAGGCAAGCAGCAAGTGTCGAACTGCATATCACAAACCTGCGGCAACATTGTACTCCACAAATGACAGCTGCTTGGCCGCAGACGCGCTGGACAGTCTTGACCAGGCCCGCAGCGACACAGAAGACTATAAGAACAGGTTCTCGATGCAAGGAGGACAGTCCAACCTGTCACTGGAAGAGCACAAATCAAGGGCAAAGGAATCGTTTGCCAGACTTCAGGTACAGAGATATTTCTTGCACAGGTGTTCACACATGACTTGTCAGCTGTAATCCGTTGTAAATGTACAGCAACCGTTTCCTTGTTAGCCTGAATTGTGTGTGATGCAGAGTGATGTGAAGAAGGCTGTAGATGCCAAGGCTTACCCACGTGTTTCTGCAGACATCCGTCATCAATTAGGCACACTCAAGTGAGCAGCCCTAGCTTTTCATGATAATTCTTTGAGCAATGCTGGAAATTTCTGCAACACCCTTGCATGTGCATGCTTGCTTACCAAAAACTGTGCATATGCTTGCAATCTCTGTGGACTGATGTTGTGCAGCTGTCTAAGCACAGTCAGTCAGCCTCAGCTGAGTAGTCACAAAACTCACTGGCTGCTGTGTCTTCTTGAGAGCATAACATGCTGAGGAGGTGTCTTCCATGAGAACATAACATGCTGAGGAGGTGTGTGTCCATGCAGCTTTGACCTGAACAAGGTGGCCCAAGCCCAGGGTGACAAATCCTCACGCAAGCAGTTCCAGCAGCTGCAGAAGGCAGCAATGGACTCACTGGCAGAAGTAAGCCTTGCTTGCATCACGTGCTGTCAAGGATACTCAGCATGCATCAACAGTCTTGTGGTCATGCAAAACATGCTACATACACGTCATAGTCACAGCTCCAGTGATATGTGATGCATTGGTCTGTAGAGGTGTTATCCTTCATGACACATATGTTCCTGCACACATTCGACAGACGCAAGCGCCGCCCCCAAAGGATTGCAGCTCTGTGCAAACATGCATGTGTCACTGATACAGGCTGTCTTGAGCACTGTTGCACTGTCCTCTAATGACCACTCTTCAGAGCCTGCAGCTTCATGGCTTGTGATGCTTGTGCCTTTCTTGGCAGTTGACTCCTGGTTTTACTGTCTATCCGCATCAAAACAAGTTGCTGACGACGAGTGTTGCTGCAGTTGGACTTCAGTGCCAGGAAGAAGAACAACAGCAAGCTACAGGAAGCCTATGCACAGGCAGTGCAAGCTGTGGGTGATGTAGTTTCAAAACTGGCTTAAAAGCTGGAGGATGTTTGACCTGAGACTGCAGAGTGCGCACTCAACAGAGCTGTAGTCTCACAGCAGCAGAAAAAGTCCAACATCAAGCAGTTTTGGATAAACTCTCCCACCGTTCACAGTCATGAGGAGAGATGGCATAGTAGTTTGGCCCTGTAAGATTGTCACCTCAGTCACAAGTGCATGTATATCATGGGTTGATTTTGCAGTAGTAGTTCATAATTGTGCTGGGCCAAAAGAGCCTATGAAAGTAAGCGGTCCCAGGCAGAGTCAGTCAGTCAGTCACAAATTTTGGTCCTTGCTCAGTTGACAGTTGTGCTGATGTTGTGGTCCACTGTATATGCTGGCTTTTTGAGAGGTGCCTGCCGTTGTATGCTTGAAGCTGTGTCCGAAACAAAAATTGGGTAAAGACACCATGCCGTACCAGAGACTACAAACATCGTTCCCTGTAAGAAGTTCCAGTAAGACTATTTCTGATTGTGTGTCGTTGCTATATATGTGTGCATGCACCAGCTCTCTGTGCCATTCAAGGAATCCGCACTGCTTGATCCACTGCAACACCTGTGTTTGAGCGTGGGATGGGTATCACAGCATCAAAAGCAAAGCGCCAGCTCTCTTTATGGTCGTAGCCACCCAGGGTAATTACTTATAAGCTGTCATGGCACTACGACTTCAAGTGTGTAAGAAGTGTTCTTTTATCTTCCTTGACAAGCTAGAATCTCTGGAGACTAGTCATCAGCTTCTCAGCAGCTGCCTGGATTTGTTTCAAAATAAACGCTTTTACACTGTCATGGCTTGTCACGCACATGCAAGAACGCCTTGTATGTGTGAATTTCATGCGTTACTTCATACATGAATTGCATCAATGAGACACATCATGTCTTGACTTGTCAAGGGGCACAATCACTTCAATGCTTAAGCTTGGGCTGGCATCCCAATTGTGTGCGGACAGTCTTGAGACCGTACAGTATCCCAGCTGTCACTGACTGGCTATACTGCACACGACCTATCAAGCAGGCAGAAAACAGGACTCACACACCAAACTACAGCATGTCAATCACACAAGACACCTTGCAAAGTCTACAATGCAGCTGCTGTTGCGGCCAAGCGTCAGGGGCTGCGTTTAGTCCTGTGCCTATGAAAGCATACTGGTTTATTATCCAGCCTGGGCACTCAAGCAGCCAATCCTGCTGCTGCTGTTGACACCACTGCTTGCACAATCTTCAGACATAGATTCCTGCTGCTGCTGCTGCAGCGGCGGCTGATACAAGCACCATACAATATCACAGTAGCTTGTGATTGTGGCTGCTGCACAGCCTCGACCAATCAGAACAAAGTTTTGCTGTCTGGTAAGGACTGTCTGTCATTGGCTTGATGTCAGCAAGCTTCCTGTTGGCAGAGACTGCCAGCTGTTCAGGTACACCCGCTTTAGCTCATCAAGATCCACGATCATGTTGGCTATGAAAATCCACTTAGTCACGCAGTGAGTCATCAGATCATCCTGCGCACCATCAACAGACTCACACTTTGATGCTGCATTTCCTTTTTTCCCACATGTTGCTGTTGCTGCCATGAAGCAATCTGGTACTTTTACTGGTTCAGTTGGATAAACAAAATTTCGTGTTTGATGAAAAACAATGTGATGCATTGCAACATGGCTCTGCAGTGACCAGGTACTGAAAGAACAATTTGGTGCAGGTGGTTCTGCATGCACATGCAGCTATCATGGCTCAAAGCGCCACGCTGAATGTTGCTCATGCCTCTGCATTAGAAAAGTTGCTGTCTGTCAGCAATGTTGAAGCACTTGCTTGCATTGCTTGGGAATGATGCGTACCTCATGGCCTGGACACACACCTTGCTCCCACAACAGCAGCTGCTGCTCAGTGGTCAAATTTTGGTACACAGTATCACCCTGCAAAACAAGCAACGACCAACGATGGTCAACACAGTTTGTTCAGCCCATCATTCCTGATCACGCAAAGTGTTACATGCTGAGGATCTGCAAGCAGAAGGTGTACTGCCTCCTGTCAAGCTTGCATGCCCAGATGGCGCATTGCATAGTGTCAGCTTGCACCCAACCAGAGATACAGCAGTGCTGTGCAGTGCTAGACATATCAGGCTGCTGACTCAGGCTCCTGCCAGCGCAACATGATTAGCAACTCAGCTAGAAGCAGTCCTGTACCAGTACTCTTTCTTGTTGTAGGGAGATGTCTTGGGCCCTTGGAGAAATGTAGACCTCATGATGATAGTCCAGGTCATACATGGCAACAGTCCTCTGATACAGGTTTGCAGGGAAGCTTGCTGAATGTGCATAGTAGTGCTGCATCTGCACGGCAACAGTGACCTTCTGCCTGTCAAATGGTCACAACACAGCACAGCACAGCACAGCACCAGCACAGCACAGCACAGCACAGCACAGCACAGCACAGCACAGCACAGCACAGCACAGCACAGCACAGCACAGCACAGCACAGCACAGCACAGGCACTACAGGTTTGTTGCAGCACTCCAGCGTGACATGTGCAATTGCAATTGCTGCAGTGCTCAGCCGTGCAAAACATCTCTCAAGTCATCTTTGTGGTATGTGCATGGCAGGGGACAAAGTCTTCAGCCAGATGAAGCACAGAGCTTCAGAAGACAAGCTGACAAGAGCAATGACAGACCATCATGCACACTGATGAACAGCATAGCAAAGGTCTTCATGATGGCAAACAGTACCTCTATGATGGCTGCATGCTTGGGCAGGAACATGTACAAGGCCATAGCAGCTCCATGAATCAAAATGTAAATATGGGAGCTGGCCAGGGCCTCAGCCTGCTGCTTCAGGGTCTTCCCTGCATACCAATGTATGTACTCTGTAATGCCAACATACACATGTCGTTAGAGTCTCGTCAACAAGCGTGACAATGACAGGCATGTCATCAGCAAGCAGAATGGTAATCTCCTGCAATGGTTGGGTCGCATGGTAAGCCAAGTTGTGTTGACAGACAGCACACCAGACTGGATCACATCGCACTGCTGCTGCATTGTGTGTCTCAATGACCTGATAGTAGGTCTGGAAGATAACCAGGTAAGATGGACAGCGGTGTATTGGACAGACCAACACATGTGGCAATCTGAGGGGAAGATTGTATAATATATGACAATCTGATTAGCAATGATGACAAGCACTTGAATGCCCTACATAACTAGTTTTGGGATCCGTTACTGCTAAAAGGCTGTTATTGCAAACAGCAGCTTCGTCCACTACACGTCTAATTTTGGTGGGACTCATCAGTAATTTGGTCCTTCTTTTGTGACAGGTTTGTGACAGAAATCAGAGGCTGCTTTCAGGTTTCTGAAGGCAGCAAGGAAGCAAGAGTTCAAACCTTCCAGGCACATGATATGGACATCAGCTCCAGTGCCCTCTATAGCTTCTTGCACCTCCAGCATGTTCAACACAGCCCTGCCACTTGTCAGCCGCCGCTGCACAATGGTCACATGGGTCTCCTGCTGAGATGGCACTGCCACTACCTCGTTGACTCCGAGGCAGTCCAGCATGAGTTGACGGTGACCTGAAGTGTAGTTCCTCTGCATGAAGGGAACTGAGTCCCATTCACATTTGGGGTCCTCACACTGCACACCTATGCCTACTGCCGTCTTGCCAATCACTACTACCTAAAACAACAAATGTAGTTTGATTGATTGATTGATTGATTGATTGATTGATTGATTGATTGATTGATTGATTGATTGATTGATTGATTGATTGATTGATTGACCAATCATCACTACCTGCAGGGATGTCCACCACAGGGAACAGTGGCATGCTCAATCAGTTGACATCCTGAGAGCCCTCTGCAATGCATAGTGCATGTTGCGCACAATGCATTGACTGGACATCAGTAACCAGTTGTCAATGTGATCGCTGTCGTCGCACTGGGGGATTACTACTTCGAGTCTGTCCCGGAGTCTGATCATGATGGTTGAATAGGCTGTGCACCTTGTCATAATGCATGCTCAATGCAGGCACCCTACACAAATTCACCTACTTTTAAGTCAAACTCCATAACAGTGCAGTGTCACTGATGTTACATTCACAAGCAGCAGATGCAGTCAAACAGCCAGTCTGAATGTCAGATACATAATCCTTGAACTCCTTGGCTGACCTTGTCATCCCAGTGCGCATCACCAATCCAGCGAGGTAGCTTGCTGGATAAACATTTCAGGGATTCGTGCCCAGCTGGCAAGCCCTCATCTTCACCATAGCGAAAGTAGCCCTGCATCACAGCATACGCGCAGCTTAGCATGCACAGCATGCACAGCATGCAGCGATAAACAGGACAACGCTGTTTGGCAGTGCATTGTCTAATGGCATGTCATGCATCTGTCCTGCTCCTGGTCACGTCAAACCCGTGAGCTCAGCTGAGTACAGCCTTGTAGCAGGTATCATTTGATCAGGTCTGTGACATATATTACGGATTGACAACAGCTGAGCCAACCAGACACTGAATGTCATAGCCAGCATCTCTATAGCACACCATATCATTGCATGACGGAGGCATTATCGTAATGCATGCATTGACCTGAAACCCAGGCTGAAGTCTGCATGAAAGCCGTGCTTTACGCTGACAGTTTATGAACAAATGATCCTGGAAATGTAAGAGCTGGCCGCAGCCTCATTACATCTGGCATGACAGTTACTCAGCTTGTGCTTGTTGCTCACCGTTGACAGAATCTGGTAGTGACTGGTAGCATGTGTGCAAGCACCCAGCAGCTTGCACGCTGTGGCATAGATGAAGTTCCCAGTTTCCATCATCACATGGTACATGTTAGCTTGGTCAAGCCAGTTGTAGATCAGGGCTTGATCTAAATACATGGTGTAGCTGTCTGAAGCCCAGGGTAAAGAAGAAGGGTGGACGACTGTGATGTGTTCTGGCAGCATGGCCTTGCCATAGGGATGCCACCACATGTGCCATCCCTCTCTGACCTCTGGTATGCTTATGTCCTCTGCAGCATGGCAAAGGCGTATACTACACTGCATGCAAATGGTGATAGGCACGAAGCACAAGCTGGTGCTGTCTTGCTGCAGCATGCAGCTCAATCACTCTGCAGTGTGAGGCGTGCAGACTGGGATCAAATACAGGTAGTCATGTTCAACAGGACGCTGACAGGGTGAAGATTGAAGCAATGCTGATCAAGCCAGGTCAACAGGAGGGTCAAATTGCATGGGACTGCAAAGCTGTAAACAGTCCGTAACAATGCATGTATGCATTTGGAATGATCCCATGGCATCACATACAACCTGTGTTGATGTAGTAGAACTGCTTCTGCCATAGGACCAGGTTGTAGAATGTGCACGAAAGCCCATAGTGGCCTCTGCCAGCACACTGCACACCAAAACAGATACTCCAACCTTGTTAGATTTGAATGCAGTGACCTGTCAGCATGATCTGCGTGATGATGTGTGCATTCATCTTTGTATTGCTGTGAGTGCAGATGCTTCAGGTGACCTAAGCTTTGTCGCTTGGCCACCTGTAAACGAAGATGGAACTCGGATTGTTTTGTGAGCGCGCATCTGCACGGGAGCCTTACCTGATGTGATGAAGGAACCGCAGAGTCGTATTTGGGTTCGGAGCTGCCGCCAGCTTGCAGTTGCTGCAGTCAGCGAGAATACTGTAACAGCTGGGTACAGGCCGAGCATGCGCGACGCCATGGTGCAAGCATTGCGTACCACTGAGATTCTGGAATGCGCAATGTGTCTTGATGTCGCCTGCCCAACGTGCGACAGCGTCCAAACGGAAAAAAGTGTTTGCCATGTCGACAGCATGTTGCGCCTGAAGCAATACGAGGCCCTGCAGAGGCTTGCAGCGGGGCACGAGATCCTGGATATCGCGACACAGAGCATGCGAGCGCCATGGGAGCGTTAAAGCACATGCGCGGCATCGAGGTGATGAATAGCGGGAAAACCAGAAAGGATTCTGGATGCAAGACCCTCCGATGAGTCATCTGGGATTCTGGCCTCGTCTCTACCACGTCGTATGATTCAAGCATGCATCACAGCCTGGTCACTAGCATCAGCATACATCTGCAAGCGCTGCATTCTAAAGATACATTAGCGTACGTCATACCTGCCTGCTAATCAAAAGTAATTAAAAAACCTGGTTTGCAATACCGGTAATTGCAGGCACGCTCATTTGCCCTCAAGACTGCATACACAACACTAGGCCGTTTCAGCATGTGCTGAAAACACAAACTCAGCAACCTATGCAGCAGCAGCATCAGCAGGAGCAGCCTGTCTAAAGGATGCCCGCATAGATGCCCGCCTCTCAGACATCTCACGCATGTTCTCCCGGGTCACAGGCAGGTCTGCTGACGCAGCATGGCCCTGCAGATAACATGTCACATGCATTTCAAAGCTCACATGAACACAGCATATTTTGCAGTTCACATGCAAAAAGCTCTGCAAACATTGTGAGATTGATGTCATGCCTTTGTGCAACCAGGTGTTCCACTCAGAGATTGCCCCAGAGGCTGGGACAACACATGGGCAGACACAGTTGGAGTCGAGGCGCTGTTCACTGTGTTCACAGGGAACTAACAAGGGTCAGGGGAGGGGGGGGGGCTGACCTGCATCCAGGGGTGCTGCAGTGCCTGCTTTGCAGTCAGGCGATGTTTGGCATCCACCACCAGCAAACGCGCCTGCATTTGAATTCACCTCTGAGTTAGCCACCTGGCAAATATAATAGACAGCATAAAAAGTCACACCTCGTAGCAAGTGCATTGCCAAGCAGCTTTCTGGAGGCACATGTCAGGACATGCACACACATTGCAAGTTGACTGACATCAAGCTTGAGCGGCAATGTTGCACGCCTAGATATTGCCATGGATGCTGTGGCATCGTCTTGCAGGTGACGCTCTGGTTCACAGTGTTCAATGATGGCCCTTGTGCTCTTACTATGCAAAGCCGCTGTTGCAACAGCTGAGCATGCATGCAAGAGCTTAATGGTATTGAGCTAAAATTGGCTGAGTGTGGGCTGCAATTTTCAGCTCCTACCTGGATCAAGACAGTTTCAAGGACACTAAATTGAGCCTAGGATAGGGTGCAACGCAATGTCAAGGCAAAGGAGCCTATAACCTGCTGAAAACTGCGTAACTTGTGACAATTTCCTTACAAATGACAACAAGCCCTCCTCATGCCAGATTCCCAGGACAGATGAAATACCCAGGACTGCCTCCTGTCTTGCTTTATGCCAGCCCCAACAAGTCCTAAATAACATGTGGCAGACCCTAAGCCAGCCCTGAACAGTCCTCAGAAACATGAAAAGCCCTCAGAAGCAATGTGTAGACCCTGAGGGGAGTGAATCAGTCGAGACTTACCACCAGGTCCTTGGCAGGCAGGGAGACCTGGTCCCAGATTGGGTCATCTGCATCATATTCCCCCTTCTTGATCTTCTCAAACAACACGGCATCGTTCTCATCATCAAAGGGGGAGTAGCCTGACAACAGGATGAACAGGATCACGCCCATACTCCACATGTCCACTGCTGGTGAGTACTCCTGCACGCATTGCATGCAAGCTGATCAGGAAATGTGAGTCACTTCAGGGCATGAGGAATGTGGCAAAGCAACAGGCAGCCATAAAGTGCTTTTTATATGTCTGCTGCTGGTGGGTGTGCCTGAACACAACCTAACTGACTTAAGACAACTGTGAAAGTTCTCAGAACGCTGTCATGCCAGTCAAGCTCATAACGCGCAGTGTGGGTGTCTTTGTTCTATGATAAGGTATACAGAACCTAAGAGGCTGCATGATTGTCACAAAATGTATCATCCCAGCCCAGAAATCATGAGCTGCACGGAGGGAAAGTGGACAGCACAGTGCCAGAAACATGGCACTCTTTTGGTGGAATACTCATCCTTCTTGTGTTTGTGTTGAGTCTGAGTCCTGATTTGGCAAGTCTGCACTATTGCACAGCAAATAGAGAACAGCAAACCAGCTTGAAAACAGGACACAACAATTCCTGATCTGATCTGTAGCCCCAGGAATTTGGAAGCCACATTGTATTGGACAGCACAGAAGGCACACGGGCAATGAACTTGCAGAGCAGATCAGCAGCATGGCTTGCAAACAGGCAGCGCTATGACAAAATCCACAAAGGGAAGATGAAGAAAACACAGACTGACCTGGTTTCCATCACTGATGCCCAGGATCTCAGGAGCCACGTACTGGGGGGAGCCACACATGGTGGATAGCACCGTGCCCGGAGCAAAGAACTTGGACAGGCCAAAGTCGGCAATCTTGATGGCTGACTTGTCTGTCTTGTCCACCATCAGCATGTTCTCCAGCTTCAGGTCACGGTGCACAATGCCTGCAGCCACCGTTTGCAGTGATTGCACTGATCAACATGGCAGACACAGTGGGGCAGAACGATGAGCGAGTCTCAGCACAGCCAAAAGTGGCAGTCAGGGCTTTACAGGGTGAAATTTGCAATGGCCCTGTGCAAGTGGGCTATGTGCCCTTAGCCCTGGGCCAGCATGTCTAAGCCAACAGCAGCTCCTCTGCTGACCCAAGTTACAACCATGCGCTAGCTTTCCTACTGTGCCTTCTCTGAGTGGCGATTTGCAGCAATGCGAACAAAGACTACTGTGTGCATCAATATTGTTGAAGGCTTTTTTGTGCAGGAATGAGGGTGCAGGGTACCTTGTGAATGTAAGTAGGCAACACCCTCCAGAACCTGCCTAATCAGGTCTGATGCATCCTTCTCAGAGTAGTTGCCCTTCTCAGTCACCCTGCACAACAGGCCACCTTGAACATGACAAGCACAGTGTAGCTCTGTCAGTTGGGTTTGAAAAATAACAGCAAATACTGAATGTGTTGATGTGCTGATGCCACCTGAGTCTGCAGTCTGACAAACGTGTTTCAATAGGCTGTGATGAGCAAAGGCTACAGTGTTGCATAAGCTTGACATGGAGCATTGCCCCAGCTAGGGGGCGCAGAATCACCAATGTCCGCCTGATGGCTACAGCATGCAGATCTCTGCATTGCATGCTTGAAAGGATTTGCAACATGATGCAACGTAACTGCAGGCCAGCAGGGAGTTACGGGCATGGACTCTGGCACATACATGTACCCTGCAGCATTGTCTCTTAAGATTGACAGCTGCTATGCAGGCGTGTACCTGTCCAAAAGCTCGCCCCCTGTCACCAACTCGGTGACAAGGTACACCTTGCGCGGTGTGATGTACACTGCGTACAAGTGTATGCAGTTGGGGTGCTGGACCTGCACGAACGGTTTTAAGTAAGCAGCATACACATATGCTACTGCTGGCAGTCTTAGCTGTGATGCAGCTGGTTGAAAGCATGCAGCTGGACCGGCTGCTGAATCAGGAAACGCAAAGGGTCAACATTACCTTGCACAGGACCTGAATCTCCCGCTGCAAGCTGTTGTCCCCAGTTGCGTACCGAGACTTGTCCACGACCTGAAAACAGCACAGCCTTAACAAGTCTTGTTACAACTGAGTCTGCGTTCCAAATATCAGTATCAGCCTCAACTCTCAAGTGGCAGGCGGCACACCTTGATGGCCACAGGCTGACCAGTCTTCCTGTCTTTACCCTTCTTGACAACAGCAAACCCTGTGTGCATAGAGTGTGCACCGCTTTAGTCCAGCGTCAGGAGGCAGCAAAATTTTCAAGAAGCTTTGCGAACTGCCATACCTCCTACTCCTACGGTGGCGCCTATCTCATAGCGGTTGAGGAAATCTTGTACAGTGACTGCAAAGTTGGAAGATGCGGGTTGCCGGTCGGACGATACATGTTCACGGTCAGCAAGGGCAAAACTAGAGCCACTGACCTTCGCAATGTAGCTCGGGGGCTGCCCTGGTACTACTCATAGCCCCTCGGGCTCTTGAGACTAGCTCGCAACCGTGAGATATACAAGCAAACAGCCTCGAATTCTCCACAAGCTGTCCTCAATGCGGATCTGGCCGGCAGGAAAACCTCTTTTGGCGCACAGCTTGATCGCGGCAGCCCAAATGCTTCGGCGATCTGGCTGTGCACCCTACACCCTGCCGGAGTCGCTGAAGTGGAAGCGGTCAACTCTGACTAATGCAGACGCTTGAGCTTCTTTGACGGCATCAGACTTACTGGTACACACGCACGCACATATCTAACATGTCAATGTGTACTAGACACTTTGGTGTCATCACGTGTGTGTTGGAAGAGTCGCGAAAGTCAGCGCGACTTGCAGTAAAAAGACCATTATCAACCTGCAGGTGCGCGTCTGCGTGAGCACAATAGCTTTCAAATTTGCCAACGTCATCCCAAGCCTGTCATGTTTCATGATGATTTGTCCGCATGCTGCAATGCAAGACATGTTGGGCAATGGTCTGAACGCCAACGATTGGAAACGCCACAGCAGCAGCCAGAGATTGTGCTGTGAGAGAAGAGAGATGTCATTGTCAAAGAACGCAAATGTCGTGGCTTCTCGTTCGTCTCATGCTTTGCTCGGGTACCCTAATTGACTTGAGCAGTGCGACATGCGAATGCAAGCGCTGTCACGAACAGATGCGTTCAGGCGTTGCACCGAATTGATTAGAAATGAGCCGAAGGGCTCAAAACTTGACTGAAAGCGTTCAGCAGCCTGCCTGCAGTGATCTGCTGTCGGCAGCTTCCGCCTGCAACTCTTATTTTGCGCTCTGAGACCATCCTAGCATGTGCCGTTGATCGTTTCAAGCGATATCGAATTGCTTTCTCCTTACACTGTGATCCTGTCTGTGCGCCCTGAGCGCTAGACAACTATGGCCAGATTTGCTGGAGCAGGTGGCCGTGGGAGCAGAGGTGGTGGAAGAGGTCGCGGTCGCAGGCCTCATCCTGGACGGGGCAAACCTCAGGCCGGTCCTGGAGCAGCCATAGTGGATCAGGAGCAAAGCGCTTCATATAGGCCTATGGGTGCAGCCCTCACGATTCAGGAGGTCAGCAACCAATATGCCTTTGTGGCACACGCTTGCAGGTCATACAAGGCAGAGCACACAAAGACTGTGCACCAAGCAGAGTTTGACCAGTCTCTTGGTGCAGATTGCTGCGGACAAGCTCACCAAGATAGCTGAGGAAAACTGGTCAACAGCGGTCAGATCAAAAGCCAAGGCGCCAGCCTTCAAACCCAGCATTGTGGACCAGATCTATACCACAGAGCTGAATGGCGACCAAGACACAGCGCCAAAGCTGAAACGTGTCATGCTGCTTGAGATATCCCAGTATTTGGAGAACTACCTCTGGCCAAACTTTGATGAGGAAACAGCGACATATGAGCATGTCATGTCCATCATTCTCATGGTCAATGAGAAGTTCAGAGAGAATGTGCCAGCTTGGGATGGGTTCAGCCAAAGAGAGGATGCCCTGCCTGGGTTCTTCAACCGTGTCACCACATTGAAGACCGGCAGGCAGCTGCGGCAACATGAGAAGGTCTCATATCTCATGTTTGCCATAAACGCCTTTCAGTCTCTGGAAAACAGCGCTGTCCGTGCCAGAGTGCTCAAGCTGGCCAGTTTGCCCTTGTGGCATGCGTTATCTGAGGGCAGACTGCAGGTGAGCTTGCATATCACAGATCTGTCTGTGTTCATGTGCATGTTATTGAGAAGCTGTCGCAAGATCCTGTCAAGTGTTACTTTATGCATCAAGAGCACTACAAATCATGCACATTGCATTGCCCAGATTCAGCAACACCACCCGTGAGACTGCTTGCATCAGCATGACAGAAACACCACAATGCTGCGTCTGCAGCAGCTGACGCTCAGTACCATGTGGGTAAGAGCTGTGGCACACATATGGGCTGTCTCTCAAGATTTGCATGTCACCAACCATACAAACTGACTGTAACTCCTGTTGCTGTGGCATGATGCTTTTGAGCAGATCTAATCACATGCAGCCTATCCATCATTCATACAACACATCAACTCACAGAATTCAAGCTTGCCTGCTGTCTTGCTCAATCTGAATCCAATTGACCTCGTGACTCATGGTCTGCACACTGCTGCAGCTGGAGCTCCATGCTCATGAGCAGCTGGACAAGGCATGGAGGCGGCTGGCAAAGCGTGATGCCAAAGCAGCACAGGCTGACCCTGCACATGTGCCGGCAGCCAAGCAGCCAGAGGCAGTCTTTCTGCCAGATATGCTGGAGGAATTCTTGCAGGCAAGTCCTCTTAGTTGTTCTCAAGCCATACCCAGCCTGTCATATGGCCTTCTGAATCGGGATGAGGCATACCTGATACCTACCTGGCTAATGCAAGAGCAAAGGCTGGCACAGGTTCACATCAATCAATCAATCAATCAATCAATCATACCCAGATGCCCAGCCCTGATAGTATCGATATTGTGTGCTGTGACATGAGCTGCAGCATAGCCAGTACTGCATTGGTGCAGTGTGTACAACACAGTGTCAATTGTACAGCGGGGTGCAGCTGCTTTGCAGCATATGCATAGCCTTTTGTCGGCCAGCTGCATCACTGCTGCTGTGATGGTATGCCTTACAGCATTGCAAGATCAAGAACCATAAGCTCCACACAATCATAAGATATCTCGAGGAAATTTTAGGGCTTTCTGTTTCCTTTTGACACCTGCTTACAAATCTGCATTGCATCACACAGAAGGGGTAGCAAACTACGACAGCAGCAAGATCGTGAATAATGAAATGGTGACAAAAAGGTGTCGTCAGCAGGGTGTGGTACTGTTCAGCGGATGTCAGCCTGGCATCTTCAGATTGTACACTTTACAACCTGTACACAGCATTGCACAAGCCGCTGTTCAACAGTGTGATAAAGGGACCGTAACTTACCTCGCAGAACAAGCAGCAGCTAACTTCTCTGTAGTTGTACGTTTGTTGTATGCTTGGCTGATCTTCTGTGCATGATGTACAGGTGCTCGACGACGTGGCACCGGCAACTGACCCAGAAGCTATGCAAGAGGACACACCACCCGCCTCAGACCTCACAACTGCTCAAAACAAACAGAAGCTGTTGTACTGCGAGCGCTTTGTGGAGTTCCTCACCGACCTGCTGAGCCAGCTGCCCACGCGGCGCTTCATCAGGACACTGCTTGAGGACAAAGCCATTCTTATCAAGTGCCGCATGTCTGCCCTGTTCCAGAACTCACAAGGTGAGCAGCAGACCATACTGCTGGTAGCCAGGGGACACACAGCGCTATGTACAATTTTCAGTCGACTTGAAGGCAGAAGGCCAGGCAACATACAGCGTCATATATGATGTTGAGCAGACTTGAAGACAGAAAGAACCAGTTTTACCCATGCATGCTGTGCTCTGATAATGTTGGATGCTGCCATCTGCCATCTGCCCTCAGCCTTCAGCCATCTGCCTTCTGCCTTTAGCCTTCTGCTTGAAGTTGTTTCAATGCCCTCCTAGGAGCTGTCTTTTGCCTGACCACAGACTGGAATGAAAGCCTGATTCCAATGTATGTCTGGATTTCAGATGCTGTTGCTAACAGGCAAAATCCATTCACTTGGGCAGACTGCAGATGCCAGCAGGATCCTGCAAACACCTTTGCAATCACCAAAAGCTGCTTACAACTGTCGAACTTGGTGCACTGCCATGCTGTGCTGTCCACCACAATGCTGTGAGTGTTAGCATGCTTCTGTACAATATAAACAGTGTCAAATGCACTGCCGTGTGCTGTGCAGCGCGGCTGTTTGTGCAGCTGGTGGACCTCTTTCAGTTCTACATGATGTTCCCCATTGATGACCACACTGGCGATCCAGTCAGTGATGAGGACGTCACTGCAGCCCATTATGAGAAAGTGCAGCAGGTAACGCTAATCGCCACCCTGTTTTGTGAGCTCATGACACAGGCAGGGTGCAGACGTTAAGCTGCTCAGTATTTGTGCTGCCTCATGTGACCTCATGTGATGGCTTAGACTGGCTACGTTAGCTTCCTGCATAAACCCCTGAGTTGGTTTCTGCTGTTTCCCCTGTATGTCATGCAAGTCTTGTGCTCTTCACAATGCCACGGGCAGCAGTCATAGTAGTTGACCAGTTGGGCACTCACTGCACAATCCAGACACCACAATCATGCTATACCATGTTTTGTTGTAGGAACTGGTTGGCAGGATCATTTGTGATTCTGACTATGGTCTGCGTTCATGACCTACAATTCTGCTGCTGTTCTTCAAGCATGTGCACAAGCTGACTGTGAGCAATCTGCATTCATGACATTTAGAGGCTCTTCTTCAAGCACGTGCACAAGCTGGTGTTGAGCACTCTGCATTTCATGATGTACAGGTTCAGCGGCTCTTCTTCAAGCATGTGCACAAGCTGAGGGACCTGGCTTTGGCCAATTGTGGCTCAGTGGAGAAGCGCGACACCCTACGCAAGTACCTCAACCTGCTTGAGCCTCAGGAGCTCAAGTTCCTGGTGACTCAGCAGCTCAGGTGAGCTTACAAGCTGCTTTGTATTCAAACCAAGAGAGTGTTACTCGGGCTGCTGCCTTAGGAGGCTCCCGTTATGATTGCTGAAAAGCGTAAATCTTTCTTTTCTTTTCTAAGAAATTGTTGCTGTTCTTGCAGCACTGCCTTGTGCATAGCCCTGCATCAGGTGTCAGTGCTAGTGTACATGTTTACTTCTGAAAAAGCAGATGCTTTGTGACACACTGTGCATGGGCAATACTAGTTTTGATGCTGTGGCTGCCGTGTGTAATTTTGCTATTTTGTGGTTTCTGCTGTCTTTGTCATTGCTGCTGCTGCTGTTGCAGCCAGCACTGCCTCTCATTCAGGACACATCATTGTAGCTGTCCTTGTATTGATGCTACACACATGCAGCACATGCAACGATGCTCTGTCGTGACATTTGGTACAGTCAGAACTGCTCACAGCAAATGGTCTTTCCACCACTCAGTCACTTTACAAGTCTGCCAGCTAATGGCATGAGCTCTACTGCCCAGCTCGTCTTCTGCATACAATGCCTGTTGCCCTGACCATGATCAAGCACATTGCACGGCTGACAGAGCTCCCTGGCTCTGCTTTGGCAGGCTTGTGTCAGAGGAGGATCCTTGGGCAGACCGCATAGACTTTCTCATGGAGGTTATGGTCAGCACGTATGAGAGGCGCCGCTTCCAGACTGAGGTCATCAACGAGCTGCCTCTGTACCCGACTGAGTCCATTCTGTGGGACGAGAACCAAGTACCTGATGTCCACTATACAGGTAGACCTGAGGTCTATGTTATTGACATGCCTGGGTGCCACATGGTGTCTATAGATTCAGATTCTGCTGGTGCTTGCTCAGGATTTGTCAGCTAATACCATGTCAAGCTGTACGCCAATTGCTTGCATTGAATGGTACAGTGCTGCACCCTGCCCTGCCCTGCCCTGCCCTGCCCTGCCCTGCCCTGCCCTGCCCTGCCCTGCCCTGCCCTGCCCTGCCCTGCCATTCCAGTCCCAAAGCAGCTGATCTGCACCCCTTGAAGGGCCTGATCCCATCTTTTTACTCGACCCTCTGCTGATGTGTCATGTGTGCCTTGTACTTGCAGGGCAGACCTGCTTGGCACTGCCAAAGCTGAACCTGCAGTTCCTGACCTTCCATGACTACCTGCTGCGCAACTTCAACCTGTTCAGGCTGGAGGCCACCTATGAGATCAGGGAGGACATCTCGGATGTCATTGGCAGAGTGGGAGCCTACAGGTGAGGATTGCAGCTGCATTCACATGCTGCAAATCATGTCTTTGTAGCATTCCAAGGTATTATTTGTCCTCTGATTCACGGTATTGTTTGTTTTCTGATTCAAGGTATTTGTGTCCAGACATCAAGGTAGTATTGTTCGCTGACTCAAAGTGTCAGTGTTTTGCCTGCTGACTGAAAGGCGGTCGTTTTCTGCTGCCTCAAGGCACTTTTGTCTGCTAATGCAATGTAAATTGTCTGCTGATGATTGTTCGGTGTAGAAGCAAAGATAGGACTGCTGTGCCTGTGAGAATCACCGCTCGGGCTCTGCACAGTTGCTGCCAATATGTGAATCCATTGTCTCTCAAACAGCCACTCCATCTTGTCAACAAGCCCTCCTGGCTTGCATGCACATGTGGACCTGTGATTCCAACAGCAGAAGGACACAGGATCTGATGGTCCATGGCCATAAGCTGTTGACTAAGCTGACGAGGAGTCATCAGCTGCTGGCTGTGGCTACAGGGATGAAGACACTGACAAGATTGGCTTCAGAGGCTGGGCTCGCATGGCAGTGCCCATTGAGGAGTTCACTATCATTGAAGTCAGGAAGCCCAACGTGGGAGAGAACAAGCCAGCTGATGTGACTGCTGACATTGTCATTGACACCTCAAGTAAGCTGTATACTTGCTCCTGTCAGCATGGGGCTCTCCCAAATGCCCTGAGGGGCACAACTGATCTTCTGTGTCTGTTCTTGTGCTTACAGCAAGTCTGTGGCTACTCATAGCTGCATGCTTATAGTCAGTACTAGTGGCCAGCTGTCATGTAGATAGGTTATATGTATGACAGCTGGTGTGTGTTTCGGGGGTGCATGGGTAACCCGACAAATACTGTGTATACCTGACCTTGAAAAATGACAATAACTGAAAGAATGAACGATCTCACAATTGTGGTGGGAATTGCAGGCAGACCCTAGGGGAAGACATTCACTAGATGAGCGAATGATTTGACAAGTGTTGTGGGCATTGCAGGCATGAGAGGAGATATCCGCAGTGAGTGGGATGAGACAAAGCAGCATGATGTGCTGTTCCTGCTTACTATTCGGCCTCCAGACCAAGCTGAGCTGGCACTCATGCAGCAAGACGGCGCTGAACCTCACCCTGCTGAGAAGTTTGGCCTGGCGAACGTGCGTGGGTGCGAGGTCATGGAGGTCAAGGATGAAGGTACTGTCTTGACCATCATTGCATGTGCTGCTGTGAATGCATGCATAAGCATGGATGACCTCTTTTGTTGGAAATAGGCTGGCTTTGTCTTGCTAGGACTGCATGCAAAAGGTTTGCAGGAATTGATGGTATGCACAGGTTGCAACCATGACCCAGGGCTGACGAATTGCTTTGCTTTGCTTTGCATACAGAGCCGTTTTCTGGCATGTCTGGCTATGTGAAGTGTGTGAAGGTTGGAGAGTCAAAGGGTTTGGTAGCTTTGTCCTGCAGCTGTCTTCATTGGTGTTGCCAACTGTGACTCTTGACATTGCAGAGGGTGGACTCATGAATGACTTCACTGGAAGAGTGAGAAGGGAAGACTGGCACGCTCCAAATGGCTTCAGACGTACAGTCACCGTAGCCATGGACACAGCGCAATACCAGATGGACATCAACCACATGCAGGCTGCCAAAGGGGAAGACCTATATGGCACATTCAACCTTGTCATGCGGCGGAAACCCAAGGCATGTATTTACTAGTATCATTATTGGCTGTTAGCTGTTCAATGCTTGCAAGCCTGTGTTTGCCTCAGGTCTCACTATTGGTTACACACATGCATCTTTTGCCTGATGGCCTTTCAACAAAGCTTGCACGGTGTTGAGCCTCAAAATGCATCTGGCAAGCATTTTGATAGGATGCCTTATTGTCATAGGAGCATTGTTATCAGCAAGCATTTTCTGGCTGCCCAATGAATTCCCTGATGCTTGTTGCAGGAGAACAATTTCAAGGCAGTGCTGGAAAGCATTCGTGACCTGATGAACGAGGACACAGTCATGCCTGACTGGCTCCATGACATTTTCCTGGGCTATGGAGATCCTGCCCAGGCCAAGTACACCAACATGCCTGCTGACCAGCTCCTTCAGACCATTGACTTCAAGGTACAATCCTGACTTTGCTTTTCAGTGGCGCCTGCCAGCCCTGGACCTGACTGTGAAGCAGGGATAGCGCCGTTGCAGCTCGGTCAGCAACCGGGTTGAGCGGCAGGCCGTAGACTGTTGAGCGGCGGCTTGGGTGTTTTCTTGCCATCTGCTGTGCCGGTCGGCGAAGTGTATCCGACCTTGGCCGCCTCTCCTTGCCCGCCTATTGGTCAATATACTGCTGGACTGCTTGTCTTGTCGCCTGGCTGCTGACGACCAGCCCTTGCGGGTGGACGCCATGCATAAGCTGCGGCCAACCAGGATGCCTGGGCGTCACGGCCCTGATCGCAGAGTGTTGAGAGTTAAGTCATGTTGCAGGATACCTTCTTGGATGCTGCTCACGTCAAGGAGAGCTTCCCAGGCAACGAGGTCACTGTGCAGAATGGCACCGAGCTGGCAGAGCCTCAGAGGCCCTTCAAGGTCACCTTTGCACAGCCACTTGCAGAAGCACAACCAGACAGCAAGGTAAGCAGATTCACTTTTAGCCCTGCAGTGCAAGGTTATAGATATCGCCCATGATACATCTCTAGCTTCTGCTGCCTGCCCTCTTCAGTCCTCAATCTCTGTGCACATGCCACTGCTGCTGACATCAGCTTCCCTATTGACTGCTTGTCCATTTTGTCTCCTCATAAATTGCCCAGCTTCAGCTTCTACCTCGTGTTCATCCTTGAGCCCAATGTGCATCTTTGTTCAAAAATTGAAATTCATGTGCCTTGTACAAGCTGTTGTCATTGCTATGCGGATCCTGTTTTTGCTGTTTTGCAGTCTGCCAAGAAGCGCAAGAAGAAGAGTGCTGGAGGAGAGGAAACAGAGAATGGGGTAGCAGCTGCTGCAGAACCTGTGCAACCATCTCAGACACTGACAGCAGAGTCCTACACCCCACCGGACCCTGGCCCATACCCCCAGGACAAGCCTCCAGAGAACCCAGTCCGCTTCACACCTGTACAGGTGCATGCTTGCACACATATATGCGCTTCCCTGTTTGCTCCCCTCATGCAGTCTTTGCCTATGTACTGACCTACTCAGTTATACCCCCATGCACCCACCCATTTTCCAATCCACCCCCTCATTTCACCCCACCCCTCA
>JAABUK010000668.1_pt1 | contig 70132 bp, 108 predicted proteins | sample 5559141 | NCBI WGS metagenome assembly JAABUK01 (sample SAMN10711869, study PRJNA513367) | rock metagenome | isolation source: Antarctica rocks | place: Antarctica: Victoria Land, Pudding Butte nord | collected 2016-01-03 | reverse complement strand
GTTTCACCTAAAGATGCCCTCCATGTCTGTGCTGTACAGATGGAATGGTCCACCACCCCGCATCAATACCACTCCAAGCTGATCTGTTGCGGATCTCATACCCTCCAACAGCTTGCGTCTAGTGCCGGAATGCAAACGCTGTCGGCTAACCCTACATAACGCAACACGCTCAACCGTCGGCAGCCTTGACACAGCAAAGTTGCGTCTGCGCGCGAACAGCACATTACCTCAGTGTCGCTGGCCCCATCTGAAACGTGTCCGCAGACATGCTGGACGAGTTTGTCCTGACAGGATATATGCGCTTATGTCTGTGTTGATGTACGGTCGTGCCGATGCGAGTGGGTCTGGCAAGGATGGCTGTAGCTACCATGGATCAAAAGCCTTGGATAATTTGGCTTCAGTGAATCCCCATGCGCTGCAGCGATCTCAGCAGCTGCGGTCTGAGCTGCGGTCATGCAAATTGCGTAAAACGCTAACTTTGTGGCTCTGCATATAGTGGATTTGGTCATGACATGTTCCAGCCCGTCGGCGTTGACCCAGCAAGCCAATCAAAGTCATCGCGCACAAGCCAGTGGTAAGGTTCTTTCCGTTGCGTGTCTGCAAGTGAGCACTTGATTCCGCCGTCAGTCTGATATCGTCGCACTATCCCTGATCAGGTGACCGCATGTGCCCTTGTGTATCTGTACGACGAATGTTGTGTCCATAAAAATCCAAGTGAAACACGTCTCGTGCGGAACTGCAACTACGCTGGTCTTGTCTGGCTGCAGCATGCTGTCTGTGGACACCCGCGGCGGTGCGATCGCTTTGTTCGTGGTCGCTCTACTTTTGCTAGGTGCGCTGCTCCGTCATGGCGACCAAGCACGAGTTGCCCTACACAACCGCCTCTTTCTTGCCTCTTCGGCTCGTCGACCGGCGCCAGGACAACATACACGTAATCTTCGACTGTGCAGGCACATGGGGTGCCCTTCTCAACCTAGCTGAGCGAAAAGGGCGACATACGGCACACACATGGATGGACTTCAGCATTGGCTTCTTCTTGGTGTCGTTGGTGTGTGGCCTGTAAGCAAATCAGAGCTTGAGTACATTCCTTGCTTGGAAACATTGTCCAAGCAACATATGACAGCTCTGCTTTATGTGCAGGACACTTGGGCAATTTGGACATTCAGGTACACTGCACAATAGCATGACATCCCTCACTGCAGTGCCTCAATGTGTGGTAGAAGGCTTCAACTTGATGTAAGGTCTCTTCTTCATCAGAGACTGCATGATTAAGGAACCTTTTGTGTGCTTGCAATTGCAGGCACACCACACCCAAACGAGCAATTCATACAGCAGCTACGATTGGCACATGTAAGCAGCTGCAGACCAACTGAATACCTCGTGCAAGCAATTGCCTACATGATTGCTGCATTTCTGTGTACGCTGCTGCCAGCAGAGCAATGCTTCAGCAAAGTTGAAGGAGTCTCAACGTTGACTGTTCTGCGCTGAATCGAATTGCAAGTTCTGCAGGAAAATGCCCCCCTGATAGGCTTTGCCATGGCCTCCGGGGTGTGTATTTTTTTTGGAAATATGGGCCTCATGTACGCACTGTGCTTGTCAGGGGTCACTATAGCAGTGCCGCTGTTTTCCTCTTTCATTGTCATTGTTGGTAGGCTTCTCCCACTCTGCTGAAAATCTTTCCATGCCTGTACCCTACAGGGAAGCCCTGTACATCTCATTCTCGGGCTTTTCTGTGGTCACTGCTGAAAGGCATGGTCTTTTCTTTTCTCTTCTTTCTATCATGCCTGTGATGCTATTCTGACAAAGCTTGTGGGGCTCTCATCATGCCTTCCTTTGTAGAGGAGCATTCTGCCGATAACACATCTTGCTTCCAGCAATTGTGTCATCCGTTTGCACTACTGCAGCGCCGCCACGTGGAGTCATCATTGACAAAACTGATCATGTTAACCATCTGAGACTGAGAGGCTACTGACCTTGGGTGCAAATTGTAGGTACAACACTCAACTACTTCCTAGACAGAGGGCTCAACAAGGTAAATGGCCTTGCTGCAGTTTGCATGCTACATACGCACCTCATTTTGGCTGATGTGCCACAAACCAACACTGATGTTGTATCAGCTTGAGTTCTATGTTACACTTCCAACCAGCATCAAAATCTGTGTCTGAAGCGAGGCTAAAGCATAAACAAGCTTACAGCTTGTCTATCTTCTGACCACCTTTGGCACAGCATTTGCTTGCATCATTTGTATAAAGTGCTGTGATGTAGATGCCCCCCAAAATTGACCTTTATAATGTTTCTGCGCACTGCTACAGCACTGCTACAGCCAAATGCCAGACTGGACAACAGGTAAGCAGGCCGCACACAGCATCAGCTGTGTTCCTTGCAGGCCACACTACTGTTCCCAGGAGTTGCGTGCTTCTTCTTGGCGTTCTGTGCTGGCGCTGCCACCCACATCTTGAACGAGAGTCATGTCACCAAGCAGAAGTACAAGATTGACAGGCAAGGCGTTTAGCCCTTCAGACGCAGGCAACATGCGACCCCATGTGATCTGTCAAAACTTGCATGTCTTGTCTCATCACTCCGACCACCCAGCAGCCGCGCTGATCACAATGCAAGCTCAGCGCATGTCACATGCATTGCCCTGCTCAAGTCTTGGAAGTGCTCAAGTGCAGCTGAGCCTGATCGTGGTCATGCTGCCTCCATGCCAGACAAAAAGGTCTGTCTCAGCAAGATTGGCATGACATCATGCAGGTCTTATCATGAGCACAGAGCCGGCGCTGTTCCATTGGGTATGGAAGATCCCAACAGGGTTCATGCTCCAGGTCAGAGTATTTGCAATCATATGAGCAGCATTAACAAGCGTAACAAAAATGCCAGAACCATATGCTTTCTGTTGGCATTGTCTGGACATCAAAGCAGCAGCTGTAAATGACACATCGTGCATTGCCAGTTACAATTGCTTGGTGCAATGTGCATGCAATGCATAGCCTGCGAAGGGCAATACAGTACCAGATGCAACAAAACACTGATGGAATTCAGTGTGAAGCAGCATGTGCAGGGTCTACAACACTCAGGGCTGCTCAGTCTGTGCGCATTTCTGGTGTACTGAAGATATAACACACTTTCTTTGTCTTCTGGTTGCAGGCAAGCAGGGCGCAAAAGAAACCGTGCCTCAAGTCCAGCAGAAGTCAGCTCTCAATGGAAACAGCAAGGGAGACCTAGAAGCAGCTTTGCCAATGGGAAAGTCAGACTCAGCTGCTGACCTAGCTTCACCTCCTGACCATGACCCTGCCAAGTCAGTCATTTACCAAGACAAAATGGCTGATCAGAATGCACCTCAGCGGTCTGTCAAGCTGGACAAGAGTCAGCGCATGTTTTGGGGGATTGGTGTTGCGGTGCTGGCAGGTGTGGTGGGATCATTGTTCTCGCCTGGCTTCAACGTGGTTACTAATGATGCTTTTCACACCCTGGCGCCTGGAGTGGAGCCACTCACAGTCTACACAGGGTAGGTTCTGCTGGACCCATGCGATGGCATCTAAATGGTCATGTCGACATGCACGCAGCCCTTGTATGGAAGTCATGTATGTTGAGTGCTTACACTGTTCCTATAGTCTTTGTATTGCCTGATCTGCTTCGTGTTCCATCCATCACTGCCATGAGCTCACAGATCTGTGCATGACCAACCAGAACAGCTTCGGTGGTTTGCATTCGGAACTTACAGACCCACTAACCCGTAACATCTGCAAACACATTTAAGGCAGCTTGAATTCATCATGCCTGTCTCTTGTCTGACATGTAGCAGTATTACCAAAGACAGCTGACAAGTGTTTCAGGTGCTGTTCTGCCCTGCAGGTACTTCTACTTCACAGTACCATGTCTCTTCCTAGCTTTTCCAGTTACTCAGTTCTTCATGATGTACCCGCCTTTGGGGCAGCCAAAGTCCTCCTGGTCAGCCTACATCAAAGACCATGGCATTCTGTCCTTTTATGGATTCCTGTCAGGAGTATGTGTCAGCGCGGCCAACATTTTGCAGTTTTTGGGAGGGCAGGCTGCAGGATATGCAGCCAGTGATCTGGTCCAGGCAAATCCCATTGTGGCTACTATCTGGGGCATTGCCTTCTTCAAGGAGTACAGGAAATCGTCAAAGGCAGGGTATACATGTCTGGTGGCCATGTACCTGCTGTACATTGCTGCTGTTGTGTTGCTGGCACTTTCAGCTTCTACAAGGCCTGGTCAGTGAGAAAAGAAAAGAAAAGACTACGCCTTTCGGCGTCAATTTAATGAGAAGCCAAGTATTATACCAAGCTGCCCAGGTCTGGTCAGTGAGCAAATGCTACTTCACTTGTGTACTGGGGGTGCCTCAATTTGTGATTCTTGCTACACCGTGTCTGCTTGCCTCCTCTTTTTGCTATTGAGTTGGTCCTTTTATTCTGCTGGCAAGCATTGATCGATAAGGCTTTCATGCAAGATCTTCAGGTTGCATGGACGCTGCATTGAAGACCAGCAACACTCAAGTTCACAAAGGAAGCAGCCTCAAGATCAAGGATGAAGTATGACCATCGCGGTGCCTATAGGGCCTATCTAGCTAGAGCTATGTACACTGAGGACCGTCAAGCAAATGTTATGCGCATGCTGTAAGAGCTCTGCAGCTGATTTGTGTTGACTTGTCGCCCAGAAGGCACTCACTAGTTGGCACCTCTGATACATTGTTTTACGTGCCATCTGAGTTCTCACAATCTTGGGCAAACTGTGTGTCAAAGGGTTTTGTAGCAGGACATCCTTAGATATTGGATTGGACTTGCGGTGCAATGGAAAATCAGTCGCCTTTGCAGCAGCTTGCAGAAAAGAAGTATCTCCAGTTGATACAGTACAGATATCTCTGCTGTCATGGACCATTTGGATGCGCGCATATGCAGCATCAGGTAGTGACATGGGCTCGACATATACTTTTGACACTCCAGTCATGCTTGAACACATAAGACATCATATTGATGCCTGTTTTGTATTGAAAATGACTATGACGAAAATTTCAAAAGGATTCATTGAACAATGTCATCTTTAGAATGAGACTTGATTCATGCGTGCCTGTTGCTTTGATTGCAAGCAACATGACTTGGGCCATATCCAGAAGTTTTGTTCGTCTGATCTCAGATACCCTTCCCCGAATGCACAGATCTGTAGAGCCTGAGCTTGCATTTTGAAGAGTTAAAGATGGATTTGCCTTTGCCATGCGAAATGCATGCATGCGGATGGTGTTACTCCATACTGTCCTACCGGACTTTCGCAAAGATGCTTTGACTGCTCAATGACATGGCGTGTGTTGCCCTGCTATCACAAGCGAGTTTGGATAAGGACCTTTTCATTGGAGGGTCCTTTTCATTGGAATCTCCCGCCCCGTGGACAGGTAAAGACAGGTCACTCCCTTCAAAATTCGACTGGATCGTGTCACCAATTTGAACTGACTAGACTTCCGACACTCGCCATCACCGCTTGAGGCTCCAGACGTATCTAGATTCGCATCATCCGACTGGAGCAGCATCAAAAGCGGCACGTTGTGAAAATAGCATCATGTTCCCGTGGGCGGTTTTTGGTTTGATCGCTGTCGGAGGGATCACCACATCAGCAGGTGGCATCTGCTCGCAAGCTATGTCTGCAGACTGCATGCTCGTGTGACATTCTTCGATGCTGACATTTGGCTTGATGCAGAGTCTGCTGCTGTGGGAAGCTCCTTTTTGCCGGCAGTCTCCTCAGGAGTGCCCAATGCGACAGCTTTCTTTCCGCTCACCTCTTTGAGCTCGAGCGGAAGCGAGATCGTGTCACAAGGTGGTCAGCAAAATCTTGGTGGATCTGTCAATGGTACCGCCAGGTACTGAATCCAGTTTACTGGTACTTTATATGTTGCTGAAGACTGTTCAGTAACTTGACAAGCCTGTCAGATGCACAAGCTGAGTAGCCTACTGATGCAGCTGGATAGCAGACAGCGTCTTTGGCTATGTTTTGGACTGCTCCAGCGAAAGCTACAACAGCATCATTTTGGATCCCGTTAGTATAGGTCAGTGGTCGTGCTTTACATTTTACGCTGAATTGTGCACTTTGCAAGACATGCATGATGAGGATGCCTTTATGGCTTGTGCAGGCACACAGGGGCCATTTGCAGTGAACATATGGTTCAAGGCAAACATCACTGATAACAGTGGAATTTTGTTTGCTTACATATTGTCTACCTTGAACAACGCATCGCAGAGCATTTCTGGTGGAACCAATGTATATGCACCAAATTCCTTGCAGCTAATGTTACCACAGGTATGAAACTCTGTGAGCCTTTGCAGGTCCACGCTGACTTGATTTTTGGCTGGGACTAGCTGTCCCTACTGAGTGCATACAACAGCAGCATGATCACACTGACCAGCAGCCTTCACAGCTGTGGCTAAACATGCAGGCTCCTGCTCCGCTGCATCAACGTTGTTGTGTTACTTCAGAGTGGCAACAACAGATCTGGGATTTTGAGGTCTGTTGTCAAAGACTACAATGATGCCAATGCGAATTCGACTCTAGACTCGGATGGAAACTACAATGATGACAATGCACTGGGTGCCGACGCAGCGTTCACCAATGTCAGCAATGGTGCTTGGCACATGGTTAGCCTCACCACACGCACAGATGTTCAGCATGGATACCTTTTGTATATTGATGGTCAGGAAGCAGGTGCGTCACATGCATCAAACATACTGGTGTTGATATGCAAAGACAGACAACAATGCTCAGATCATACCCACAAGCTCTGGGCATCTGGTGTTCTGCATGGCATGCTTTGATGTGCACCGAATCAACGTCGTCAGTATAGTGTGCTGTTTTTGCCAAGCATGCACACATACATTCACAGTGGTCTCATCTCCGAGCTGAGACTTAGCAATGCTGCTTGTGATGCAGCACAACTACCTCCATCTGGTCTGCCAGATGAACCCACTCCTGTCACCTCAAATGGTGTTGTCTACTATGAAGATGGTGGAGATCCTATCTACTTGGATGGAAACATATACTTGTGTGCAAGAACAGATGGAGACTCTCATCGCTTTTTCTCTGGCAGTGTTGCACAGGCTGGCTTCTACGATGAAGCCCTGAATGCCACTGACATCCAGGTGAGGGTGCACTGCTGGTGTCTCAATCTCATGCATCAAATGCAGTGGGTGTATTATGATCTGCTGCTACTTTAGCTCCTCGAGCTCCTGACACACAAAGCAGTTTATTACCCTTATTGCTGCCTTGACATGGCAGGTGGTCAGCTTGCCTTGACAGACACACCATATTTAGTAACAGTCTTGTGCTGATTGCTGTCTGCAGGCTTTGTACAACGCAGTCACCTCATCAGTTGCTCTGTCGACAGCGCCATCTGCAGCACCCTCTGAACCAGCAGCAGCAACCTCCATAAGCAACATATCCACCATCACAGGAACAGTGTGTGTGTTCCCTTTTGTATATGAAGGCGCAAACTACTCAGCATGTATTTCACCAGATGGGTCAGAGAGCAGGTACATTGCACATCATGATCACATGACTGTAAGTCAGCTTGCATGAAAGCTGTCGGTGCAGATCTGATAGTCCTCAGCTTAGCGTAGATGTGACCACTGCATGACTGTGTGTGTGTGTGTGTCTAAGTGTGTGCGCGTGTGTGTGTGTGTGTGTAGTTTGAAGATTTACAGTATGAAACATCCAGCTTGCTAGCACTGACACACAGTTTCATGGATCTGCATTGCAGCTTTGTTTGCTGCTGCTGTTGCCAGTGTTCCACATTTAGATGACTCATGGTCTCGCTCTGCAGCTACTGTCGAGATACGAATGGAGCCTTTGTGGCATGTGTCAATGACACCACGTTGACGACACCTGCCATACTAGATTCAGCTAGCCCAATCAGCAGTCCAATCAGCAGCCCAGCAAACACAGGTGACAATTGGCTGTATTGTGCCAGCAATGCATACACTGTCAATCTCAACCTCAAGCCATAGAATGTCAAATTTCAATCAAGCCACGTAACAGTTCACTCGGCAGACCTTGACTTGGCTGTTAGATTGAACCAGCTGCATCACAACTATACTTTGTTGTTCTCTTGTGAACAGCAAGGTGCTGAGTGCTACTCTATTTGCATGCACAGAACTACGTCTCACTATAATTGCACTCGACCAATGTCGCTTGATGTGTTGATTGTAGCTGCTACAAGTCCAGCAACCAGCACGGTGCCAGCTGCTGGACTGACCAGCAGTAGCAGTGACAGCGCCCCAGCAACAGCAGCTGGGCACAGTCACGGCCTGTCTAAGGGAGCCATTGCAGGCATTGTCATCGGCTCCCTTGCAGGAGCAGCCCTGCTGATGACTCTAGCTACCTTTGTCATCATCAAGGTGCCTGCTGCCGTTTTGCTGCTCCTTTCTGCATCCTTGACGATCAACACAAACAGTGCATGACCACACAGTGCCAATATGCACTTGCCTGGCATTCGCAATGCTGCCTCGCTGTGCAGCCTGCTTGCTTGTGATTGTGTCAGGTTATAATCATGATGTCAGCCACTTTTTCCCCCCACACTTGGCTTGCACAGAGGCGATTGATAACATTTGCAGGCAATGGGATCTGGAGGACACAGACGCTTGCAAGAGGCACCATCGTCCAAATTTTTGATGCACAGCTCCTCAATGGACCAACAGATGCAGATGACCCGAGCTGCTGATAGCAAGGAAGCTCAAAGCGGCTTGTACAATGGCCCACAGTCTTCTGACTTTAACATCAAGGCCTCATCCTAAGTGTACCTATCTGTACTACCATTATATCATAGAAGTGACTAGGGGTCAAAGTTTATGCTTGCAGTTGCTGCAGACCTTCAGTTGCTTGTTGCATGCATGCAATGCAACAAGCACCCATGTAAGCTGCAGCACGCCCACTATTTAGGTAGCTGTATTTTGGAAGTGATCCTGTAGTTGTTTGTGATCCAGTAGTGTATTTGACGGCTTTTCACTCAATTTTGAAGCTGTCGTGTATGTCCTGATAGTTTGTAGTCGTAGATCAGTAGCAAGTATCGCCTGTGCCAGACTATTTGTAACGTAGCCTTTGCTGCTGCTTTTGAAAATTTTAGCAGCCTCATTCGTGCCCTTGGTAGATTGGATGTCAGACAGACGCTCCCATGGTTGCACGGATCTGTAAAGGCCTTTAGGGAAAGGGAAAATGCCTCGTGCGTTTGTTACCGTAGCATTGTTATCATTCAAAGGCAGATAACATCAGCAACAGAGGTCATGTCTGCATGCAAAAGCCACAATGGGTACGACATGCAGCTAGCTTTACAATTAGAATAGCTCAGCTAAAGAGCAGCGCACACCACCCCCTCCGACATGTTCAATGGTGTCTATGGGAGCGTGGTGAATGGCAGCCACATGTTTGAGCATTGTTTTTCTCTGGTCTTCTGTGAATGCATTGTAAGCTTGTGTGGACATTGCAAGGATTGGTAAGCCCTTACCATCCTCCAACTCAAGCACATTTCCACACAATGCATCCATCTGATCACTAGTGATCTGAACGACCTGCAGGCAGCAGAATCTGTCAGTGAGCAAGGTCATGATTTGTCTAGGTCTGGACCCATGTACAAATACTGGGGCCCACAAGTACTACAATTTCATTTCATTTCATGTCATTTTTATGTCATTTCATATTTTTATCATTATCATCAAGCATTCAGCCACGAGCAGCTGCTGGAGTATTGAACAATAGCTAGGACATGATTGAGCTGGACTTTGCCACCACACAAAGCAACATGCCGCAAAGTAAGGAGCAGCTGCTTTTGCTCAATGTTCACTATGCGCTACATCTGGCAAAGCTCTCACCGTTTGGTGAGAGCCAAGGCTGGACAGGAGACGCTGTCGTTGCTTGTCATCTTTCACCCCATCAGCACACACAATGGCTACGTCTGTGCCCACACACAGCATGACATTGGTATGGTACACGGACTTGCTACGCTTGTCAAGTGTCCTGCAGTCATCAACAACACGCAGTCAGACCTCCAAAGAACTTGCAGGCTCACACACAATGTCACACATCCATGTGGTGATGCCATCAACGGAATGTAAGCTCATGAAAAGCATCATGATCATAGATTGCATGCAGCATGGGCAGGCAGTGGGCAAAGCATTGCACAAAGACGCAATCCAGGATTGTACCTACTGCATACAGTCAAATCGTCCTGCTGACATACTGCAAAGTGATGCACATCAGCTCGAAAGCAAAGAACAACGCAGTGATTCTGTCCATGCAGCAGTGACAAGTCACATGGCAAGTGACCTGAAGGTAACCACATCTTTGTAGCCTAGTTGATCAGCCCACTGCTGTGCAAGCTTCTCATCTGCTCTCTCTGACAGGTTAACATACACAATGCCATTGATTCTGTCTGGCACCAGCGCTCCTGTGCCCTCAAGGTACTTGTTGGAGGCCTCAGAAGAGGACATGTCAAACATGTTGCTGTAGCCTCGCTGCTGTATGCATGCTATGATGTCCTCCCGCCGCTCTGCTGCTCTGCATAGTGTTCAGTGTCAATGCAACATAAAGCAAAAGCCACTCAGCTGTGATTGCACAGCAGCGTCAACACATGGACTGCTCAAGGATGGGCCACATCAGGTGTTGGACCAGGCGGGCGTCATCCATTTGGTGCTGCATGCCACAGTTAAAGCAAGCGGTGCTTGGCAGATTGTGCATACATACAGGCAGGAATTTGCATCTGCATGCATGACAGGGCGTCACATGGGTTGAATGACTCAGCAATCGAGTCCTGTCCCCTGCACATAAGCTGGCGCTACGTTGCCAGTCTGTTCTCTCAAAGCAGCAAGTGAGATATTGTCTTGCAATGCCGTGCTTGCGCTGCAGCTCACCTGTTCTTGGTTTTCATGGGGTACAGGACCATTGCGCTCTTCTGGCCGGTCTCACTGGCAGGATGCGTGCTGAACCAGTTGTTGGGAAACACAGCATCCGGGGTGCCGTGGGACAAAGTATGCTGAAAAAGATTGACCTGAATGCCGGCGCTCTACAGCAGAGGCAATGTCACATTGATCAGGGTGTTTCTCAGCCAAGAGAGGCTGCATTTGCATCTCCAGAACACCAGACACAGCATCCGTGCATGAAAATCTACAGCCATGCTAGACAATCTGCAGCAATGACACCGGAAGCAGCGTCCTGAAAAGCTTGGTGCCAGATTGGTGTCAGTACTATGCAGAAGCATGGCAATGATAGGTGAGGACAGATTGCAGAGAACTACCTCTGTGAGCTCTCTGTAAAGCCCTGAGAATTCTCTCAACACATGTTGAGTGACATCAGATCCAGCGTCGGTCGACCCTCCTTCCCTTGAAGCATGCATGAAGGAATTGTCCTGTGCTGTCTGGTCATTGAAGCCAAAAGCAGTGGGCGCAATCATCAACACCTCATTTGTGCATTGTCTTGCGCCTCGCTGCATAGCCTTAGCGCTGTTTTGCTTTGAAGCAGCAGCAACATCAGGCACTGCACACACTTTGATATTCTCTCTTCGCAGCAGCCTGCAGTCATGATGCTGCCAAAGTGTCATGCAAGCGGTGACACAAGATGCGATTGTCTACCTGGCCAGAATGCATACAAGTCTTGTCTGTGTCAAGTGTCAGCAGACATGTGTCACACACCTGAGCAAATCTGTGGCAACATTTGTCAAACGATACACGCCATTTGCCTTGTCCTGCACATACTCATCGACGACTATGCCCTGTGGATTGAAGGCTGCTGCGCTGTGCACAGCGGCTTGGCCTTCACCCAATGATGCTATGGTTGAGTGCAGCGGGTATTCTCTGGCATTGAAAGGTGTGAAAGCATCCCTGATGACACCAATGCGGCTGGACTTGCTTGATCCTGCAGATTTTTGACTGCTGAGAAGAAGCTGTTGATGCCAACATGTAATAGCTAAGCAACTCGGTTGCAGCCCAAGAAGCAAACGACTTAAGTCCAAGACAGGGCACCTGGCAATATACTCAGAGGCAATGTTGCTGAGGCGCCCCATTGACGTTCTGCAAGCTGAACGAGCAGCGGTGCGGATTGTGTCAGTTGCACTGAGTCTATGACGCCAGACTCAACTGCATGCAAGTGGACTATTTGGTCAGCTTTGACTGTCCAGGTCAGCAAGCAAAAAACAACAGCTACGGCATAGCCAGCGCCAAGAAAGGATGGCATGCATAGGCTTGAGTCTTAGAATCGGAGGTAGAGACTCAGCACCAAAGAGGTGCTGGACACGCTCTGACACCCAGGCGCGAACGGCATGATCACTACCATATGCGCACCTTGGGCAGCAGGTGCAGAGACAAAACATCGGTGACCTGAGCCGGGACAGGATGTAGAGCTATTTCGCAGCAGCCTGAGACAGTTTGCGCGCATCGTGCCTAAAACAGTTCGCGTGCAATCACCAACCACCAAAAGGTTTGTGATGCTGATTTGCTGGTGTTTGAAATCGCGCACTTTTGCACCGCATCCAAATATCCAAGTACAAGGCAACGTGAGTCTGAGAGTCCGCAACGATCAGAGGCAGGCTGCTGACCTGATTGCCCAGTTGCTGCTGTGAAGAAGTACAGAAGTCGTATCAAGCTATGACTAAACAATTCATGCAGCGTTTGATGCGCCAATGCGCGCAATTGCAGTGATGCGCACCTTTTCCGGTCAATTGCAGACATGCTGCTTGTTGCAGTCATAATGCTTCTTGCATGCAGCATTTTCTCCGGCTGATTTGGACATGGAGGACCTGCCGATTGTTTTGGTAATCGGTTGATCGGTCAGCTGAGCGTTGTTGTTCCAACGAACGGCTCATTGGCCATTGTTGAATGCGGTCGGCAATATGTAGCAAGTCGCATTTGTTCCCGGTAAGGTTTGAGCACCTGGCGCATGCCACCCTCAAATATCTGATTTATATGGCATTCTGCAAGGTATTGACGACGACGGTAGGACCCACGGCAAGCTCTGGCGTTGCGAGCTTGTGCGGCTTGTTGCATAGCCTGCGTTCCAGATGCAAAACGACCCTAGCTTATGACGAAGTGGTTGCACACCCTCCTGACAAAGGCAATACCGGTCAGCTTAAGCTTGGTCTGATCGTTCACGGCCTACTTGGCACTGGAAGAAATTGGAGAACGTTTGCGAGATCACTTGCCAAGCAAGCTGCAGCTGAATCAGGCAGGTGATTGGTCAGCTGGTGCATGTCTGCCTGCACCTTGCATCATCTTGAAACATACTACATTTTCTGCTGCACTGTTGCCATCATCAGCATACCTGGTGACCTATGTCCTGAAGCCTATGCTCAACTCTAGACTGGCCAACACAGCTGTGCATAATGCAAACATGGACAAATTGATAAATGACGCTGTGTTGAAAAACCACCTCTGACTCATGTTCACAGGGGCTGGCGCATCATCCTGGTTGATCAGCGCAACCATGGTCATTCAGCAGAGCTTGCAGGCTTTGACCCACCACACACACTGCAGGCAGCTGCACAAGATTTGCATGAGCTCATTCAACAAAAGTACGACAGTCAGCAGCTTTCAGTCATGGTTGGTCATTCCCTGGGTGGCAAGACTACACTTGCATACCTCAAGCAAATGGCAGCAATGCCAACCAAGTCTCAGTTGCCGCAACAGGTATACAACAAGCACATTCACGAGCAAAGGCAACTGCTATGCACATGACAAGAGTGTGTTTGTTTTGGCCCTTGGCCATGACAGACAAGGTATTTTGTACCGTTGCATTCTGTGTCACGCCTGCTGGCCATGCAGCCACACAGATTTGTCATGCATGAGCATTGTGAGCGCTTCCAGATTTGCAATTGTTTGTTTGTGCTCCAGAGCTTCAGCACTCAATGAGCATGTGTCTGATTGGATGTTGTCAGTTTTGCAAATGGGTAGGGCTACTGGATCATGTTGCGATCCCGGCCCACCTACTCAAGCATGCTCTGAGCTTTGCAGGTTTGGATACTGGACTCTAACATTGGGAAGGTCACCCTCAACAAGGATGCTCCAAGTGATGTAGACCGAGTCATCAGGGAGATCAAAGGTCTACAGCACCCAATTACATCTCGTGAGTGGCTCTACAAGTTTATGGAAGGCCAAGGGTACAGCTTGGGGCTGAGGTTGTGGATGGGCTCCAATTTATTGCCTGATGGTCAGGGGAAACTCAAGTGGGGATTCAACATTCAGGGCGCATCTGGTGAGACTGCTCATATGCTGAGGTTTCACGCACTATCGCAGATCAAGCAATTTGCGTACATAATGTTCCAATCAAAACGCCTGTCGTCAAGCTATTGAGCAAGGTCAGGTGAGACACTTCGTCTTGTGATCAGTCAGGTGCCACATCTGGACCCTCTACTGGAGAACTGCAGAAATTTCTGGCTGCAGTGCACTCAGGGTCAACATGCCTGACACCTGTCACAACAGAAGAGTTCACGCATGTGTAGCAGTGGTTTGCATCACTCAGGCCTGTATGTGAGGCACGAGATATCTGAGACACAAACTATAGACCAGCCAAATCCTGCATGGTTGGCTGAGGGCAAGCACCTGGCTGTGTTTGCAACCTGTTGTCATCAAACAAATGATAAGCAAGCTGACCATGATTAAGGGGCCATCAATGCTTCTGATGTGAGGCTGCTGACTCAGCAAACTAACGTTTGCTGTGCAGACATGTATCAGAGCTATCAGGAGAGCTCATATTGGGATCTGGTACAACAGCCTCCAAAGGGGACTGCCCTGCATATTGTCAGAGCTGAGAAATCCGACAGGTAATGAATGATTCGACAGCCCAGAACGTCCAGTACGTCCAGTCGTCTTTACCTTGCCTGTTGCTTTGACATGCACTATGTTGTCAAGAATATTGTAGAATTTTCTCTTTTGTGAGCCTCCATGAATAGCTGTGTGTGCGTGGATTGACACTATGCACCAAACCTGGTTGTGCACATGTGCATGCCTGTGTTCTGACTGGTTCTAGCCGTATAGATGAGTGCATCTCACCTGTTGCAGTCAAAGTATGCAGATCCAGCTTTATATGGTGTTGTCTGCAGATGGACTAAGGAGACAGTGTCACAACTACAGAAAGCAGAACATGCTGCTGCAGCGCAAGCAAGTTCAGGCAATGGCGGGCGTTTGCATACGCATGTGCTCTCAAATGCTGGCCATTGGGTGCATGTAGACAACCCTCAGGGGTTGATGGACATGATGCTCCCATCGTTTGTAGATACTGACATGGGATGACATCACATGCAACTTCAATGCATTGCGCAGCGCAACACAACCTTGCTTTCGTACTGTATCTGACGCAATACCTCCATGATCCAGGCATTTTACCAAAGCTTTGCAAATTAGTGTCTCCTTGGGAAAGTGAATTCGAGATGCGACCTACCAAGGGATCACATGCAACATCTTTATTTCCCAGCCCATAACACAGGTCACAACAGCATAGTGCAAAACTCATAACCAAGGCAGTGCCAGAGACACAGCAATGAGTCGCCACAGCAACAATTCAATCATAACGTTATGTAGTTGGTTAACCCTGCTTCCGGTCTGTGTTTTGCAAACCTTCGTGTGCAATCATAAGCATAAGCACCCGTGCAGCAGATGCTGCTGCACACCATGGTCAGGCATGTGGCCTGAAACTGGAGCAAATGGAAATCTGCATGATGTGGGGCTTGCACGCCAACATTACAGAACGGAAACTTACAGCAGCAGAACCGGGAGGTTGAGCCTCAGGAGTGAACTGAGGCCTAAAATAAAGGGAAAGAATGTTTCAAAAGTTTTGAGCAGACTGCTCACCTCAAACTGAATTTTATGCAATGCTAACATTGCTGATGTTCCTGCTAGCAAACAAGACTGTTTGCCCAATGCTGGCATGATGAGACACCCTGCCTGTTCCTACATCAAGCTGATGAACCAGAGCAGATCTCAATAATTTGGCCGGTGATGGCTGCCTGGCGTTGCCTGTTGTACTTCAGGTTGAGCCTCTTTTTCAAGTCCTTTGCATTGTCAGAGGCGTTGCTCATGGCATTCATCCGAGCTGCCAGCTCACACGCCAAACTCTTGTAGGGCTCTGAGAAGGGTTGAGTTCAAGTATAGGGGCAACAAAGCATCAATAATCTGCACTGGGTCTTGCTCAAAGATCAGACTGCTGTCAAAGTCGCTGGTGTCTGTCTTGACCTGCAGTACATTGTTGACACCTGATCAAGGGCATAACTCAGGGGCACATCAGCATTCATATTGGGACATCCATTGCAGATTGCAGCGAGACTGTTCCTACAACAGCAGTCTTCCAGATGCAGAAACGTTTTGACAGCGGGGCAATCCCTAATGTCTGGCATTCTTCACTGCAATGTTGCACAAATTTAAGCAGCAGGGCAGTGTCATACACTTGATCCCCGCAGTGTCATACACTTGGTTACCGGTACAAGGAAAGTCATCTGTAGGACCATAGGACAATATGTGAAGACGATGGGGTGCTCACCTTCTCACGCTCCATGGACAGGGAGCCCCCCTTGGTGGTCAGCTTGAAGATCTCATCATCAGCAGCGTCCACACAGGTACCGTCAATGTCACAAATCTCACCCTGCAAAACATACTTGCTGCTCTGAGGTGTAGCGGGGTACATGTCCTGACAGATACCTTAGGATGTGTCAGGTGTATATCTTGCTGGTTTCTACCGCATGATCACAAACTATTGGCTCAATGTTGTAAGACATGAGAGCGCAGCGTAAGTGTGTCCCGCCAGTAACTGAGGCAAGCTCAGCTGCTGTTGCAATACGCCATGTCTGTGCATGTTGTGTGGAGTAAGGTAGCAAGCAGTGTGCAAACCCTGCTTGATGGATGCAGCACGATTCCTGGCCTGGGTAAACATAAGCAACTTTATCAGCTAGCAGCAAAATAACCTACATGCGACAAAGCTCTAACAGGCATTGCAGATGACAGCAATCTGTTGCCCAGCCAGACATTTTGACAGAGCTCATACAGACATCACCCAGTGCATCTGCAACTGCAGTTGTCACCAAGTGAATATCACCTGCTTGTGCAAGATGCAAGAAAGCATGTTCCTCCCTGTACCTCTGTTTCAGTTCCGTCAAAGACAGTTGTGTACCCAGAAATCAAACAGAGTTATGCTGGAAACGCTCTGATGCACAAATGATCTGAACCAGTTGGCTTTGTTGCAGCTTGTCAAGGTCTGCAGTTGTCGCACCTGAGGTGTGAGGGGCAGCAGAGTCTGGATGATGGGGTCAGAGCTGATGAGGGACACAAACTTGGTGTACACCAGCTCCACCTTATCACAGTCCAGACCCACAAACTCACTGTACAATGCGTCAGCAATGGCCTGAGCCTCCTTTGTGGTGGGTGCCTGTCCCAGCTCAAACCGCCCTGCGTGCGTGAACTTTTGTCTTGAGATTGTGGTTTGTGTGTTTTGGGGACACGCTCTGACATCTTAGCAGTATTTCTCAATTGAGATCACTGTACAGTGCCTGTCTGGAGTCCTGAAGATGCAACGCTTGCTAATGCTTCTCCGGGTGCCACAATGTCATCTGTAGAATTTGTAGTGAGCATCAGCCAAGGGAAAACAGCAGTTCACGCCGCAGTGCCACCACCCAGCATGCACTCCATAACATTTTGTGTGGTTGCCACAGATTGTGGAGCTTCCAGATTGTGATGGCAGCACGCATCCACAAGATTTCGTGTAGTTGCCAAAGATTGTGAAGCTTCCAAGCAGCACCTGGCTTGCCAGCTGACATGGCCAACAGTGCAAGGCAGCCATGTACACTGCCAATCAAAGAGACTGCATAAAACAGCCAAACACTACTGGTCGAGGCTCACCAACAATGTCATATTTGTTTGTTCGTCTGTTGAAGTACGTGATACCCTTCTTGCCAATGAGGACAATCTTGCCCTCCAGGCCTAGCTTCTTCAGCTCTGCATGCCTCACTTCAGCCTGCATGGTACATTTGCAGCCTTCCAGACAACAAGCTATGCACACAGCCCCACATCACAAGAGCCAATGCCCCCTCATGGGGTAGGGCCTTAGCCCCAGCACGACTTGCTGGCAACCATCAGGGCATGCCTTGTGCAACAGGCCTATCAAGACCAAATCAACACAGCCACAAACCACTCTGTTCAGTAGTCACACATGAGCGTGCACTATGAAAACCACATAAGACATTATGCACAAATGAAATTGTTGCAGGCGCCAGCTATGTTAGGCTGCAAAGTTGGCCATGCATGGACACTACAGTACGCTCTACTCAATGGACTGTGCCCTGTCAGCGCCCACCCCTTGGATGCAGTTTAGTATCTCGTGTTACTGCGTGTTGGCTCACAGGACTAGGGTTTAGGCACACCTAGTAGGTGCCTGGCAAGATCGATTAGCTGGAACGTCTGTGAATTACTGTTATTGATCGACTGTGCCATCTTTATTATACAGGCCTGAGAAGCAGGCAAACAACACTAGTGAAGGCAGCACAAGGGGCATAAGGGGTCCAGACAGCCAGGCTACCTTCTTGATAACTTGGTTGTTGTATCCTCCACAAAGTCCCCTGTCGCCAGTGATGACTGCCAGCAACACAGTCTTGACTGGGCGAATCTGCACTAGAGGGGAATCCACATCCTCCACCCGAAGCCTCTGATTTACACCAAAGAGCACCTGTTTTACAAACAAGGGCTTGACCTAAGTGCAGTAATGGCTAAGTTTCTCGGTGGTGTTACGCCATGGCCATGTGTACCTTCACAAGATTCTCAGAGAAGGGACGCCCGTTCACCACTGCATCTTGAGCGCGTCTGACTTTGGCAGCAGCGACCAGTTTCATAGCGTCAGTGATCTTCTGCGTGTTCTTGACAGAATTGATACGGTCTCGCAGAGCCTTGCCACTGGCGTTAAACACCTGCACATTCGCAGGGGTTCTGACCGTCTCAAGGCTGAGATTGAAGCCTAGGAAGCGCATATGAGCCGTAGGTTGCATGGCTGTGCTGCAGCCTGTTTGTCTGTGGAGAGGACAGCTGCGACAGCTGACAGAAAGACCATTGCAGATGTGTACTTGTGGTGCCTCGCTCTCCAGTATAGTATGCCTATGTCGTATCTGTACATTGACGCAACAATACCTGCAAAGATCCGCGTTGCTGCACAGTGGAACGTCTGGCTCCGGCAAAGCAGGCATCTCCCAAAAAGGCCTTGGACCTGATGCTGGGCCTTGCACACTGACCCTGAATCGCAGCCATGTTGTGCAAAACTATCGGCAAATCTGTTCACTTTTGCGAACGCACGCGCTAGCGAGCCTCAATGATGCCGGCCAAACATGACAGCCGCACTACAGCGTAATGTACTACCTCAAGATAAGCACTGTTACGGCTGTTACTCAACCGAAACCTGGACTGCAATGCATGCCATGCAAGGCACAGCAATTTGCAACACGGTACAGAATTTGTGGCCCAGCAGATGACGCCCTTTAGAGACCAGCAGTCAGTATAACTGTGTCACAAACAAGCTTGCCTTAAGGGGAAATTTGCCTGTCAGCTTTTACAGGCTGTTGAGTGGTACTGTTGGGCGAGCAGGATTCGGTGCTGCATTGATGACCACCTGTTGGCAACTTGTCTCAATGAACAAACGATGACTGAGCAAGTAACCTAAGTGACTGACAACTGGTAGCGCTTCTAAGTGCCAATCATCTGTTTTATTGCATGTCATTGAGCACCTGCCGAGAGCAAAAGCAAAACAGTGTAGGGAAGAAGAGAATGAAATGGGCATGAGCTTTGATCAGATTTTTGGCGAGTAAACCGATTGCTGTTCCAGGTCTGGATTCTTCCATCTCTCATCCTGAACATCAAGCAGGTCGACCATCTGACGCTTTTCTGGAGATAACCCTGCCTGCTCCTTCCAGTGTTCTACCTGCAAGTCACATGGACACTTTTCAATGAGAGAACAATGCAAGCACAGCTATGACACAGACCCCAAATATAATGCTTGGATGGATGGCTGACCAGCACGATTACCAAAAGATGTTGACCAACCAGCATGATCACCAAAAAATGTACTCACTGACCAGCATGGTCACCAAAAGATGTTTGACGGACCAGCATGATCACCAAAACATGTTTGACCGACCACCATGATCACCAAAAGATGTTAAACTGACCAGCTGTATAGTGCTTGCTCAACAACATGCAAGCAATGCAGACCCAGCTTTGTAGTAAATGGTCTGCTGCAGAAGAACATGCAAGATGGCAGCAAGCATTGATAGTGAAGTAGCATGGCTGGCATTGGCAATACCCAAGCAACAGTCACATGGCAATGTACCTGTCTCTTGAGTCGCATGACATCTTTGCTGGCCTCATTCTTGCTGATGTCGTTCTTGATGGTGCGCACTCTGGTGGCATATGTTAGGGAGTTGGAGCTCTCATCGATGTTGTGGTCTGTCGGGGACACATTCACAAACATGAGTGTCTTGGCGCTGCCTCCCAGTGAGTCACTCATCAACATGGTCAGCTTGTGGTTCCTGTAGTCACAAAACATTGCGTTAGCACCAATTCCAACAGCAGATGAAAGCATGAAGGGCAGCCATGTTGCAGCACGGAGCAGAAGGTTCACATAGCATGTGTTGGTTCACATTATACAGACTGGTTGATGTTGCTGTTGGGCTTCATGATCAATCAAGCATCCTCCAACAGAGGGGCTTGCCCGACGGCACCTGAACCTTAGCACAGACAGACTTATGAAAAGACTCACCTGTGCCTTAGTTAAGCGCACTACCATTGTTTTGGGCGTATTGAAGCAACAGTGCTCTCAGAGGCAACAGCTTTGACACAGATCACAACTCAGAACACTGTAGTGTCATACTAACACTGACAAGTCACACACCACTTGTCGATGCATGTATGTGTTGCATGGTAAATACATTTGCTGATCAGCTTGTGACTCAGCGCTTGAATGCACAGGTGTCACAAATCGCAGGCATGATGGGCAAGCACCTGTATGGGATGTGGCCTTGCTCTGTGGCCAGAGCACTGATGACATCTCCCAGGGCTGACAGTGACTTGTTGATGGCCTGAGCCTCCTTCAGCTGCTCACCAGTGGATCCAGACTTCTTCACCCTGGGAACAAACACCATGTTGATGTAGCTTCAGTTGTGTCCTGCTTTTGCAAATTGGCAAGGTGACCAGCCTTGGCCGGATAGACTTAGCAGGCTTGCATTGTGCACAGGACTTCCAATCAGCGGTTGCCAGTCAGTGCCAGAGACTATGCAGGAGTGTGCTCATCAGAGTAGAGTTGAGCGTGTGTCTGGTGAAAGAGGTCAAGCACCTTCAGAAGCTGCATGACACTGGACATCATTGTTGTACCACAGCACAACTGGTCTGACCAATTGTGCTGTGGCACAGGCAGCAGTGCTTTCAGGGGTTGCCGCAGCACTGGAGAAAGGAAGTGTGTGAGTCTGCACCTTTCTGATCCTGCCAGGTCGACAAAGCTGAGCTTGCCACGAGTGACATTCTGGGTCTGCAGGTTGGTTGCTTCGATGATGACGCTCATGATGAGGTGGCTCCTAGAGGACTCCTGGTTCATTTGTGTGGAGGACACGTGCCGCTGTGTCTGGCCCTGCAACACGTTGACAGCATGAAGATGACACAGCATGCGACAAGCCAATGTCATCAAGGGCAGACACACAGGATTGCAGACTTCAGCAGCAGACCAGTAAGGAAGGTCACAAGCCCACTCCAGCCTGTGTCTCATTGCCCTATGTATTAAGTGCAGGCGTCTCAGATGCAATTAAGACAATGCCACGATGGACAACAGGTGCCATGTCACAGTAACACAGCAAAGCATGCGTTGCCCAGCACTAGCATGCATGGTCTATTCTGCAGTTTGAAACCATCCAGATGGTGTGCTCTGGCACATGCGCTAGCTCTGAGCTGCCAACCCAGCATCTCCCATTCTCAAATGCAATGCATTCCCTCAATCTTTTTCTGAATGCTAACTGTGTCATGGTTGTTGATCAGCACAGGCCAAGCTGGGAAGCAGACCTTTTCGAAGGTGGCTAGCAGCTCACGGGCAGATGTGACTTCCACCATGACTGCCCCTGGAACCACCACCATGCCCTTGGCATCCTTCTTGATCTCCAACCTGGGTTGCCGCACCTAACCACATGCCCCACCTCAGCTTGTCAGCAACCCTGGCTACTACTGTGTTGCTTGAGATCTGGTCATGCACCAAATGTGATGCTGTGTGCTGAGGTAATGACTGATTGGGTGTGTCCAAGCAGCAGCTGTATGAGCAGTTGTCGCCAATGTAGTAACCAGAAGCTGGTATGCATTGAGGCAGTGCTCAGGTTGCCAGGGAGGGCTTTGTGCCTCTGCATTGCCAAAGGCAGAAGCCAAGCGGTAGCTGGACAGTCACTGACTTGTTGCAGTCATCAGCTGAAGACACCGATCAACTTGAATGCATGGACCTATATTTCCGGCTTATGTCGAGCAATGCCATGGTGGCATGCATACATCTGTTGCGACCGTCATTGTCGGCACCTGCTGGACACAAGCTGGAAATGTAGGCTCATGCATTCAAGTTGATTGGCGTCTTCAGTATGCCATCTCGATGATATTATTATTATTGATATCATTATTAGTGTTATCAGTATGGCAGGCAGGAGCAGCAGTGATGCTGACCTTCTGGGGGCCCTGCTGTTTCTGGGAGGCAGGCAGGAGCAGGTCTGCCAAGTCATCCTGGTACAGCTCCAGCATGTAGCAGCTCACAGCAAAGGTGTACTTGCCAGAGTCCCTGTCCAGGATGTTGAATAGCTCTGTGATGCCTCGCGGTGTCAACCCTGTAGGCACAGCCATCCATGCAGATTCACCAGGCAAAGGAACATACACTGCACTACGCTCTTCAGACCGGCAAAGATCATGCAGAAGCTGCGAAACCCGCGCTCTCTGGATAATGGGGTGACAGATGTGCAGAAGCTTGCAGGGAAATCTGGCAGATTCCGTGGAGTTACAGTGAACAAACAATGCATTTGCCTACATTGTGCTGTGTATTATGTCAACGCTGAATTGCATGATATGTCAGGAAAGAAGCACTTTGACTTTGTGTGTTCTGACAAGCCAGGTTGTCCAGGTGACAGCTGCAGATAGCAGGTTCTTGGGTCTAGTTTCACCTGGGCTGCTATCGGTGCCGTAGATGGTGAAGGTCTTGCCAGAGCCAGTCTGGCCGTAGGCAAAGATGCAGACGTTGTAGCCGTCCACTGCAGACTGCACCAGGTGCTTTGTGTCCTCAAACACCTGCACATGCACACACACTGTGATGACCAAACCACTGCAGACTGCACCAGGTGCTTTGTGTCCTCAAACACCTGCACATGCACACGTTCTTCTGGAGCTTTGACCCAACTTGAAGCTAGCCATTTTGAAGCTACCCAGTCTCAAGTAGTCCAGCCAATGAGGGGCACAGTAAGCGCATCGTGCCAGTAGCATGGTGACAGATGCACAGGGTACAGACATGCCCTGGTGGTGCAAAAGGTGGTGGCAAATATCCTTGGAGCGGCTCCAGCTGCTGATAGCTGTGATGACCAGGCCAAAGGTACACATCATCAGCTAATGGAGCAACTGTTTCCATCTTGGTGCCTACTGAGAGAGTAGACAGTGAGACATTGGGCTGCTCTCACTCACAAGCAAGCTAAACACTGCTGCAGGCAACGGCACATTGCAAAGCTAGCTGAGGAAAGCATGTGAAGGTGAAGGCGAATGTGCAGTGGGCGTGCCATCCTTGCACCTCTGGGCAGGTGAGACTGCTTGTAAGCACCTTGCGGCAGCACAATTACAAGAAAACCAAAAGCCTGCCACACATCTTGTTGTCCTATCTTACAAAGCTGAGGACAGCGCTGCAATCACTCAAGCAAAGCAACTGCAATTGGGCAACCACTTTCTTCTTTTGCCTCTGTCAGAGAATGGATATAGCTTGTAAGGGGAAAATCATTGGCATCATGCCATACCTTGTCTTGGGACGTCGACGGGCTGAAGACAGCATCAAAGCTGAACTCTCGCTTCTTATCCTTCCACATGTGCTCCAGGGAGAGCTCATCAGGGATGATGAGGGCCTCCTTCTGGCCCCGGCTCCTCTCAAACTCCAGCATGGGCCTCACACGCGCATACACCCGGATCTTACCCTTCATGTCCTCCATCATGTTGAAGTACTTCTTGCGCATGATGCTCTCATCCTGCATGCAGTGCTTCCTAGTTTGGGCATGACTGCAATGTTGAGGTACATCTTGCGCATGATGCTCTCATCCTGCATGCAGTGATCCCCAATTTGAGCATGACTGCGAAGTTGCAGTACTTCTTGCGCATGATGCTCTCATCCTGCATGCAGCGATTCCCAAGTTGAGCATGACTGCAATGTTGACCTACTTCTTGCGCATGATGCTCTCATCCTGCATGCAGTTGTTCCCAAGTTGAGCAGGACTGCAAATGCAGCAGGAATTTGGCGTTCAGTTGGCAGCAGGCTTGCTGCTTGCATGATGGTGAAGGGCTGCTGTACTGTTGAGGCTTACCATTGCCTAAGGGTAAAAGGCATGGCCAAGATCTACAAAAGACGTATGCTTTGCATAGGTGCTTGTTCAGACTATGGTTCAAGTTATTCATCTGAGCATGACAGCAGACACAACTGTAGGGAGAACCATTAATCAATACAATCAATCAGTCCAATCAATCAACCGAGCAATCAACCAATCTACAGCTCCTGCCTTTAGGACAGACAAAGTGCCGAAGAGTTTGTATGCTTGCAGGAACATCACTATACCTTGTACAGGGTTTCCAGCTCGTCCAGTCGCTTGGCCTGGCGCTCAAGCACTGCGGCCTGAGCCTTCTCACGCCGCTCAACATCCGCCTGCATCTCTCGCAGCTCCTCCAGCTCCACACTCTCAGTAGAGATCTGCAGGTACAGCGCCCAACGCTTGTGAGCCAGAAGCTACAGAAGATTACATGTATCTGACTCCAAGGGAGTGTACGTCTGTACACACGCATGTAACGAATGAAAGAGGGTTTGATTGTGGATTCAAGCCAAGATTTGTGTCATTGCACAGGACTGTAAACATTTGGAGGCCTTCAAAGACAAGGCAACCAAAGCCAGACAAGTCGCAAAGCCAGACCACGATGGCTGACTATATCATCTACAGAAGCAGATGCACTCAAGCCAAGCTAACATCCCCAGCAGGGGTGTTGCCCTTGCAGAGAATGACAAGGAAAGCACATTTAGTACACGATTACGAGGCAGCTACACTGATGCAAACCCAAGAGCCCGACTTTTGCTAGGCAAGCAATAATGACACGTCAGTTGCAAACTGCAGCAACATACCTCAGCCAGTTAAGAAAAGAAAAGAAAAGACTACGCCTTTCGGCGTCAATTTAATGAGAAGCCAAGTATTATACCGGACTGCCCAGGAGCCAGTCAAGCTCAGTTGTCATCAAACACAGCCGTAACAGGTCATTCATCACTTTGAGGCAGTGCCAAGAACAGCAGCTGGTGCAAGTATCAGCAGCATACCTCAGCAAGCTCAGCAACCTTGTCGTTGAGCATGGCCTGACTGTTGCCCAGCTCCTCCACAAGGCTGTTGATCTTGGCATCCTTCTCCTTCAGCTGGTCGCGCACGCCTCCTCTAGACAGCTCCAACTCCTCTGTCAGGGTTGCCACCTGCCATCACGTGCATGCACAGGTCAGCCAGCATTTTGGATAAGCTGGATAGACAGGCAGCATACTTGATGTGTTAATCAATAGGGTTGCCAGTATAAGACAGGCTGGATAAACAGGCAGCATATTTGGTGTGACAGCAAAAAGGGGTTGTCTTTGTCGAACAGAATGGACAAACAGGCAGCGTCTTGATTGTGACAGCAAGAAGCATGCCAACCAGCAGAGTCAAAACTCTTCTCTGTTCCTGCCAGTAGGCTTTATAGCTTTTCAGCCTGGGACTTGTGAAACAGCAGCTTGCAGATGTGGCCAGCTATGAGCTATGCTGTCACAGGCTCAGGTTACAGAAAGTGCAGCAGGCAGATCAAGCAGCCGCTATGCTTGCTTGTAGTTGTGCACATGCTGAGATGAGGAGCTGAACAGCCTGCTATGCAGCCTGAGACTACTGGATGTCTGCTGGTATATTTTGTGACTGCATACCTCTTGCGCTCGCGCCTTCTCTGTACGCTCAAGTTTCTTCTCCAACAGCTCCTTCTCCTTCTGAGACTCCCTGCAGATAGCATGTCACAGTTGGCCTTCTTGTTTTCACATTGTTGTTGTACATCCATGCTGTGTGACTTGTGGACTCTGGCGTCACAGTATGTCCCACCCATCATGTTTCACAGTATGCTTCACTCACAGTATGCTTCACTCAAAATATGCGTCACCTGATGCTATGCCAACCTTGTCATGCCACAGTCAGTACACTGCAGGTGATATGCTGAGCTTGAGACACAAGAGGGGACTGTGTCTCTGTGAGCATCACCTTGATGACTGATTGATTGATTGATTGATTGAATGATTGCATGCATGAATGAATGATTGAATGATTGATTGATTGATTGGACAATTGAATGATTGGTGACACACCTGAGCGCAGTCTCTGTGCTCCTGAGCTGCTCAGTAGCAGCGTTGACTTGGTTGGTCAGGGCTTCTGTCTTGTCCTCCAGCTCACGCAGCAGCTGCTGGTCGGCTGCTGCCTTCTTGGCAGCTGACGCTGCTTCGACCTCTTCCTTGGTCTTCACTCGCGCGTCGGCCACGGCAGCTGCTACTGCAGCATCAACCGCCTGCACAGCAATCACTGGAATTGTGAAATGCCAGGCCTTCAGCAGTATATGGGACAACTGCCAGCTGGTGAACTTGGTCCACAGGCTTGATCCATCTGTCAGACTGTTTGGATGCGTAACCTGCTATTTACATGGCTGATGGCAGTCCTGTCTCTGACGAAAGAGCAATACCGCATTAGGTATGCACAATAGCTGCTCGTGTATGCGCTACACATGGCAGCCTGTGTTCGGCCATTGTCAGCTTTTGGGACCACAATGTGAAACAGAACTGCGTAAGCAGCAGGTCAACTTCATGTCATGACTGTCCTGAGCTGATTTTGCTCGCCAACACAATTGGCCTACATCAACATGATGACAACAGCAGGCATATATGTGTATTGATCAGGTATATAGAACCGTGCTTGGCAGGTGACAGAGGCAGTATACCTTGAACTGGTCGCTATGAGCCTTATCCAGATTTTGCTTGGTTGCAACTATCAGGTATGTGACATCGTGCTCATCAGATGCTAGTGGCAGTATACCTTGAACTGGTCGCTATGAGCCTTGTCCAGGTTTTGCTTGGCAGAGGCCAGCTCAGCCTTGGTGTACTCCAGATCCCGAGCCATGGCCTCCACCTGATCAGTGGCGCCCTTCTGATGAGCAGACTCTGCACATCACAGCCACAGATCAGCCCTCTAGACTTACCAAAGCGTCACGTTAAACGGAGTGGCTGGAACTTAGTGACCTGCTAGGGAAGGAGTGGACAGATAATAGTCACAAATGAAGAATGAGGGAGTACCAATCCATTCTGAAGTAATCTGTCGTTTCATGACTGCAAACAGTTCTGATTTCAGAATCAGTCATATGCGCACAGCGAACGAAGGAATGCAGTGAATGTCAAGTAAGCCAGGAACGGTAGTGGCAAGCAATAGCGTGGCTTATAGGTAAACTTGCAAACATTGATAACACACAGTGAAAGTGCTGTACAACACACAGGACTGCTGCTCTCGTGCAGAAGGTTGCAGAAGAGAGTCAGTACACAAAACTGCATAGCTGGGTGACCAACTGCAAAGCTACGGGGAAAAGAAGAAGGAGAAGAGTGACCTGCTGTCAGTCGCTCCTGAACTTCTTCCAGGTCTTCTTGCAAACGCTGCCTCTCGCCATTCAACTGCGCATGAGCCTTTTCCAATTCCTCGATCCTGCAAATACATCTCAGGCTAAGCAATGGTCCCCACATTTGTTGACATTGCGTACTTGTGTATGACTGGGTTTCATCTGACAGTGCAGGCTGCACAGGCAATATTTCCATTGTGTTTGATGTCTCATGCATGTGTGCACATGCTATGTTGCTGGAGACAGACTTTACAGGCTCTTGGTAGTAGTTTCTCCCCTTGACAGGTCACAGTGTCACAAACTTGTACATGCCACAGTGTCAGGTGTGTTATCTATATTTGCTCAGGTGCCATACAAATCAGCATGCCAACTCCAACATGCACAGCAGACTATACACGTGTCACTACAATACCTCTTGCTGGCTTCATCAAGCTTGTTCTGCATCTCTGAGACATGGGCTTCATACTTGGGCCCAAAGTTGGCGCCTGGCAGAGCATCAGAGTCGCCCTTGGCAGCAGCAGGGCCCTTTGCATCTGGCCCTTGCTGCATGGCTTTAGCCTGCACACACATACACCCAGATGAAGGCATGCGTGATGGCATGTACCCAGACTTGTGAAACACACATTAGTGTCAACAGCAACAGGGAGATCAACTGGGCAAGTTGATATAGATGTAAGAGCGCTGTTTCCATTGACTGCTGATGCTGGGCAGCTCTCAGCATGCACCATGGGTTTACTGGCTCCCTGGTTGGTGTGCTGGGCCATGCTGTGCAGCAGCAAAGCAGTGAGGACTTACATTGATGTAGCAGGGTACAATGAGCTAGGGGCATCTGATATGCAATGTGGGGTTTTGCCCTACAACAAGTGGTTTCGGAGCTGGGTACTGCCATATGAAGGTTTGCATGATGCCAGTACAGCAGGCAGGCGCAGTGTGATGCCTCCAAGCCAAACCTTGGAGTAGCGCTTCATCATGATGTCATTGATGTGCGTCTGCAGCGCCATGCAGATGTCCTCCCCTTGTTTGGTGTCAAACTGGAAGATGTGCAGCACACCGGCCACACGCATCTTGAAGAACACGGCCTGACTGCTGCTGCCGAACTGCATGATGTCGCGCAGCTCAGCGGAGTGCAGGTACTCCTTGGGTACAGGTCTGAAGAAGTGCACCCCGCGCTTGTTAATGCCGAGGATGAGCTTGGCAGGAAGCAGCCCAATGGGGTCTTCAATTCTCTTCACAGTGAAGAAGACTGAGTTGCCTGCACGGCAGACACTTTGACTTCAGGCCTGATGTTGTCATGCATCAGATCAAGCCAAATCAGGCCGGATCAAGCCCAAAGATGATAGGTAATGCTGCCTGGCATGTCAGAGGTACATCATACTGGCGCAGCTGACTGTATGTATAGCACATTGTGTAAACACCATCCAGCTTGTGAGCAGAGCAGCAATGAGTTCCTGTTCAGGCTCTACCAGCTGCACAGCATAGTTGACTCCTGAAGGGAAGAGTGCACACTGAAGGCGCAGTGCTTGCTCTGGGCAATGTATGTGTGTGTGCTGTGTGATGTGACAAGTGGCAGCATCAGTAGCATACCGTATGGCAGGGACCTCAAGATGCGCAGGAACTGCAAGCGCGCATCTTCCTTGGAGAACTGCTCCAGCGCTCGGTAGCGAGAGGCCACGTCGTGCCGCCACTCATCCCTGGGCCGAGTCATCAGCAACTGCAGGAACATCGGCCAGATTTCTGACTCTGGCTGTCACAGGGCAATACAAAGGTGCGCAGTGCAAATCTTCATTTGTTGCAGACTTGGCTGGCCACAAGTAGACAACAGCAAGCCTGCTGGAGAGCCCAGGCAGCTCTGCAGGTGCTGCCATGCACCTGCCATGCATCTGACTTGTCCCAACTGCTCAACAGGCTTCTGCATGTTGGGCTGCCGTGAAAAGACAGACTGTGATTGTGATGGAGGTTGAAGCAATGCTGGTCAATCATACGGCAGTACCATACCTGCCAGAAAATCATAAAGTGATACCATGCCTGCCTGACAATCATAAGGGGATAGCATACCTGCCTGACATTCACAAAGTGACACCATACCTGCCTGTTAGTCACAAGGGGATACCATACCTGCCTGGCATTTGCAAGGTGATACCATACCAGCCTGACAGTCACAAAGTGAGACCATACCTGGGTGACAGTCACGCAGTGATAACATAACTCACAAAGTGATACCATGCCTGGATGACAGTCACAAAGTGATATTATACATGCCTGACAGTCACAAAGTGATACCATACCATCACCAACCCTGGCTGAAAGACAGAAGGTGATACCATACCTGCCTGACGATAAACTTTTCCAGGTAGGGCTCCAAACCATCAGACTGGTCCAGTATGGTGGGACCAGCATCAGCTTGCATCTGCAGGGCGCACATCTGGGAGGCATCCTCCCTCACCACTGGGTAGTTCCCTTGCAGGTAGTCATGCTGAGCCTGCACTTCAATATACACTGCTTGGCTGCAGTCACAAGACATGCACATATGCATATACAGCATCACAAGACACGCACATATGCATTTACAGCATCACAACACATGCACACATGCATTTCAAGCATCACAAGACATGCACATAGGCATGTTACAGCATCACAAGAGCCGATGCCCCCTCAGAGGGTAGGGCCTTAGCCTCAGCAGAATTTGCTGGCAACCATCAGGGTAGCCTTGCACAATAGGCCTATCAAGACTAAATAAATATAAAAAACCCCACAGCATCCTGCAATGGACTCTAACATCACATGCTGGCCAGTGAGTCCTGCACAATGATTGTTTGTGAAGGAAAATGTGACAGCAGCAAGGAGCATCAGAATGGACACAAAAATGGTTGCAACACGTTGACTCATGAACAGCTACAGTGTAGAACAACCATGCAGTGCAGAGACACAAGCAACAGCAAGGACATATCTTGCAGTTCGAGACAAGGGTTCAGAGGCATCATGGGATGCAGAGACTCATCAGCCTGGAGCACAAACAGCCCAACCTTGAATGACCAAGCCCAGACACATGTTCACGAGACTTTACAGAGACACAGCCAAGTCCTGAATTATCAGGTCCTGTTCGCAAGAATGTACAGAGAAGCAGCCAACTGGCTTGCCAGGGAGCAAGCATGCTACCTGAACATAGGAGAGGTTGACAAACTGGGCCTCTGTGATGGTCTCGTCTGTCTCTCTGAACATGCGCTTCTTGAACAGCAGCCTGCTCTGCTGCAAGTCCTTCTGCTTGCTGTTCTTCACTTCGTACAGCACATCTGCTATGTACTTGTTATCGTCCAGCAGCATGTGCTCGTCTGGGTTGGTCTGGCCCATGTCAGTCTTGTTGTTCACTGCCTACATCACACTGCAATGTTGAACAGACCATGGCAAGGAAGCTTTGCGCATGCACTGCCTGCATCACACTGCAACAATGAGCAGCTTTGCAAAAGAGGATTTGCACATGAAGTCATGTGCTCTGTCATGCTGATCAGCAGCAAGCAGAGGCCATTCTGGTGAGTATGGCAGGCAGGACAAGGCCCATCCTGTTGGACATACCAGACCCAGCAGATGCAGTAACACAAGGCTGCATACTACTGCTGTCTGAAGGGTTGCTTGTGCAAGCCTTGCAGACCTTTGAGCCCAGTTTCAGAGGCGCAGACTCTGTGACTGGTAGGACTAACTGACCGGGGTGACAGTCATCTTCATGTAGTTGCCATGTAGTTGCCATGAAGACCAGATGCATTGTAAATTAAGGCAAACAGGGAACCAGAAGGGCCATCTCACGCCAATACGATTCTGACACAGGGGTGCAACCAGCTTTTAGCAGATGCTGCCAATGATGCAGAATTGTCAGCTTACCCTCCTAGACTCATACAGCGTGAAGGTGGTGTAGTTCTGCAGCTTGATGATGCCTGCCAGCTGCTCCACAGCCTCCAGGACAGTAGTAGTGACATCATACGTCAGCTCCTCAAAGGTCTCATCCAAGAAGTACACAATTGCCGTCAGCTTGCGGTCGTGTATGAGCGCGTCACACTCATCTGCACTGGGCAACTGCAGTGCCACCACAGCTCATGTCATCATGCATGCTCAAGTGCACACTAGGCTGCTCAGCACTTGAATGAGCACGCATGTTGAGATCAGCAACTGGCAACAGCTGGACTGCTGCAGAACTGCACTCAAGCTAAGCAATGATGCATGCTTGCAAGAGTTGAATTTCACAGGCAATCCTTGCCAACTTTAGCTGCAGATCAGACAGTCCATGTTTGCAGCATGCATGGAAAAGAGACCTAGCAGGTCTCATTGGCATCTAAGCTTCACAAGCACATATCATCACTAGCTTCCCAACACGCTTACCGTCTTTCTAGGACCTGCTTTGGCAGAGCGTTTGAGGCTGTTCCAGGTACGCTGAGCCATGGCTCTCACATTTGGCTCTTCTGACTCATTATGTGTCACGGTGTGGACGTACTCTGAGACCAGGCCCACGTAGTCCTTGGAGGGTGGCATGGCAGAGGCTACCAAGTAAAACAGCTCCCATCCTTTTGCTGCAGCAAAAGCCAATCCAGGTTATGTTGTTTGTTAGTCACACCACTGCAGATCGTTACACCACTGCAGGTTGTTACACCACTGCAGATTGTTACACCACTGCAGGTGTGGAGTAGGGTATGATCAGGCCTGGCAGGAGGCTGTGTGCTGAAGCTGTCACAGCCTCCCAGGCTGCTGCCATCCAGTGAAGCTGCGAGATCATTGGACATGCTGTGCTTGTGAGCATGCTTGCACGAGGACTATGAATGCTATGAAGGCCATCAAATATTGGATCGGAACATCAAGTCACACTGAAGTAGCGAGGAGAGACTTTTCCAGTGGAATGTTGCTACACCTGTCATCACCAGAAAGGCTGTGAATGCTGTAAAGCATGAAATGTCATTTGTGCTGTTCACATCATACATGTTATAGTAGATGAGAACCTTCTGGTCATTCACAGCCTTCCTGCGGCTGTCTGCACCCCATCAAAGTTGACTTGTACGCGGCTGCATTTGTCTTGCAATTACATGCCTGCCTGCCTGCCATGAGGTGCAGACTCATATTTGCCTTATCATACACTGAACAAGCTTCTGATGCACCTTTGCTTGGGGGAGCAGGACACCCACAGGCTTACAGATACGGAAGTGGTGCATTTGGTGCAGACAAAACGCCAAGGAAGTGTCTTTTGGGTATTACACACCTGCAGCTTGAGGACTGGGGTTGCCTCTGCTTTGCTTCAGCAGCTGCATGAACAGCTCGTCCTTTAGCTCTGGTCGCTTGAGTCCCTGGTGCAGCAGCTTCTGCACAATCTCTATGCTCTGAGCTGTAGTCAGGCCTTCTTGACCCTCATCCATGTACCGCTGAATCCCAGCAAACATTTTCACAGCTCGGCTGGAGTTGTCTGCGCTGAGCTTCAGCAGTGATGTGGGAATGCTGTCCTGCAAAGATGACAAGCCCAATGTTGATGATGCACTAGATTCCCAATGTTGATGATGCACTAGATTGGACATACAATATGTTCAGTGGTCTGCGCGAAAAGTTAGTAGAGCTGCAGCGCTCTGGAACATTTTGGCGATGCCTGCTGGTTTTAACTGATCACTTGTTGAAGCTGTGCGGACACAGCATTTTGGGAGTGGGCATGGCTTGTCAGCTTTCATCTTGTGAGCACAGCGCATTGGGGGAAGGCATGGCTTGGCAGCTCACATTTTGGTAGACCAGCATGTCATCTAATGTGATGCTGTTCCCTGACGGTGAGGGCACTAGGCCCCCAGAAGAGGGGGAGGGTGTCCTGGGGCTCTTCTTGCTGCCGAATAGCTTGTTAGGCAGCCGTGCAATGAGTTTATTACCGCTCTTGCCGCTAGCATGTCTATTGAAGCTATCAACCTGCGATCATGACCTTGCTTGATGAGGTCTGAAAGCAGCACAAGCAGTAACAGGAGCAGATTTATGTCACATGCTGGCACTGGCATACCTGAAAGTTGCCCTGGTGACCTGCCAAGGCTTCTAGGTGAGGCGTGTATGGTGTGCCATTTTCGCCACCACCAAAGCTGCTGGGTGGTCCCAACTGCAGAACAATCAATGTTCAACATCCCAACAGAACTGCTACAAGATGTCATGTACTGCAGGACTGTGTACCGCAGGACTGTGTACCTGTGAGGTAGGTGTGAGAGGCTCATCACCCCCAAAAACAGGGTAAGCACTTCCCTGTAAAGACATGTACAGCAGCTGAGTCATCATGCCAAAGCTCACATCACAAAACAAGGTCAACAGGGAGCCATGAGCCAGTCAGGACCTGGCCAAACTCTGCAGGTAGTGCCTGTGTTAAACTCACATTTTCTGACATTGTGGTGTCGATATGGTGTGCGTCCGCAGTGTCAAACCAGGTGTATCCGTTTTCAACAACGTTTAGGATGCGTCCAATCGATCAAGTCGAACTTGGAGTAACCTCCGTCACTGTAGCGCGCGGCTATGACCGTGAATGCACGACAACACTTGATGTGACTGGCTTTCGCTTCAACGCAGGCAGACTCCGTGTCCTGGTGTCGCTGATATAACGTTGGTGCTGGCACAGCAGCAAGAGCTACTATCAAGTCGACAATTTGTGCAGTGCAGCTTCGATCACCAACGTGACTACGCGCCTTGCCGGTGCTTCACACGCGAACACGTTGCAAGCCTGTGTGTTGATGATACAACAGAGTGATGGTGCCACAGCAAGCAGAGCTTTAGATCCTTTCGCTTTCGCGCTCGGACTGCAGACGCTACCCGCGAAGTCAGCTACCTTTGAAGGGAAGGCAGCGCCATAGGCTGGTTGGGGTCCCAGTGGATTCGATGGTAGGGTGGCTCCATCGACCCCTCCCCTTAAAAGTGCCCTTCAGGGCGGACTCAGGCAACTGCCCTGCGACCACTTCCTTGAGGCAAATTTGAACTGCAGAATTGCAGACTCATCGCCAGACTCATCGCCAGACTCATCGCACAGCACATACTGCATTCGACAAGCTATGCGCATGACTTGAACTTTTGCAGAAGCTTCTTTGTGCATCAACGACTGCATATCAAAGCACATTCATGCAGCGCTGGCCAGTCAGCACTCTGGTCTGATCAGTGGCAGCACTGTCGTCCGTGGTAGTCAATTAAAGTAACTTGCTTGCGGCACTGTACTCCTGAAATTGTCATGGACGAGAATGATATGAGCATTGCGAATCAAAGTATGCCGAGAGACCGTCCTGTCCTTCATAGGAAGCTGTTGACACAGCCAGCTCTCAGTCCGTCAAGAAGCAAGACAGTGCCTGCCACATCAGCCGCAGAGATGACATCGCCTCTGTCCAAGTCTAAGCCAAAGCAGCGTTATCTGAAAAGGGGCACAGGGCTGCAGACTCGCTTAGCTGCTGCAAAGCAGAAGCGCTATGTGCCCAGAGGCGGTTTCATCAAAGGTCAAGCTGAGGATGAGACAGTGCAACAGCCACATGCACCAGCATCAAGCCTTTCTCATGACAGCAATGGTCTTCAGCAGGCTGGGAAGCACAGCATGCCTGCTGTTTGGCCACAATTGGCTCACCCCAGCTCAGCACATGCTGAAGAGCCCAGTCCACCAGCACACAGACAGCATGATCAAGCTGGCATGGCGCACAGACATCCACAAGGGAACAGCCAGCCCTACACATATGCAGCATACCAAGAAGCAGAGATGGATGCTGACACAGCCCTAGTACACTTTCCTGGTGCTGCACAGCAAAGCAGGCAGGCACAGGGGAATGACCAGCAGCCATTTGAGCCCTACATATCTGCACATCAGCCAACAGTAGCACCACATGTGCTCAAGGGTGGCAGAAGCTTACAGCAACAAGACAGGCCGCATGCTGACTGTAGCGTGCATCATGATCCTTTACAGGCAGCATACATGCAAAGCAGTGCAGACAATGGGGCAGCCCCTGTAGATTGGCAGCTACAGCAGGCTGCAGAGGTAAAAGTTTGACATGACAGAGCTTGTACATGCAACGTTTTGCGATGTAACCTTACTGTGCACTAGTCAGGTGTCACACATAGACAGTGAGTGTCGAACCTTTGTCTGTACAGGCACTGGAGCTGGAAGAATTTAGAGCTTTGGAAAGACAGATTACGCAAGACTCAGGCATGTCAGTCAGGGGATCAGTTGCATCCCTGTCTGCAGTCACAGGCAGGCACAACCCCGTTGCTGGCTTGAAAGCAGACACACATATGCTAATCCAGTCTGAGCACAGAATGCCTCTAGTGCCCATGTCTCAACCAAGCACTGAATTCCCAGGGCAAGCATGGGATCAGCACCAAATGCCCTGGCAATACCCCGCCAGTCAGGCTGCTGAGTCAGATTCCTCCTTGCACGAGGCACAACAGGCCCATGACCTCCAGGCTCCATGGCAGCTTCCATCTAGCCGTGTGACAGGCAACCCTTTTGCAGAGCCAGAGAACTTTGACAGACCTGCTACTTCCTCGCTGTCTCATCAGCAGGAGAGCAGTGAGCAGGGATGGGACGCGCAAGATCCTTCATATGCAAGGCACAGCGGCAGAGCACAGTCTGTTGACCAGCTGCAGGTGGAGTTCTATGCAGAGGCACAGCAGGCAATTCCTGATAGCAACTTCAAACACGAGTCAGGAAGGGATGCAACCCAAATGGCCCAAGGGCCTGCTTACAATTCTGATGAAGCGAGCCAGGTAAGCTCGTTATGCAGATGTTGGTGCACAACTTGCATGTCATGGTCGTCATCTTCACCATCACAGCTTACTGTTTAGAAGCATGGCCTGCCTTGAGCTTACACCAGTATGCACAATGCAGAGCAGAAAAGCAATATGCAAACATGGCTGGTGCTGTGGCAGCGGCTGACAAGTGACATGTGCATGCAGGATGTGCAAAGCGGGCTGCAGAGTACCAGAGCCAGTCAGAGCTACATTCAAGGATTGTTTCGGCAGCAGCAGCCAATACAGCCTGCGTGTGAAACCAAGATGGAGGACCCAAATGGTACATGGTCTTTGCCCTGCAAAGTTGTGCCTCAAGCCTATAAGTGCTTTGAGTTTGCAGTGAAGTTGTCTGAACCTACGCTCATGAATGGCTGCTGTTTCATTGTGGCAGGTATGTAATGTTGCCTCTGTGCTTGGGGGAGGCACTCTTTGGCATCACCTGCACATGAACAGCTGAACTCACTGAACATGCAACAATTTTTCACGACTGTGATGTGATTGCAGACACTCAGGCAGCTTCCATTGCTGCTTTGGAGCAGGAGATGCAGGACATGCAAAGCGAGCGGGCAAAAGTCAGTAAGCTGCGTACCCAGTTGGAACAAGCAAGCACTCGAATGGAACAGGAGAAGGCGGCTTGGGAGCGTAAAAAGGTATGTGTTGCATTGTTGTAAAACTCACTAACCTCTCCAAGATGTATACTTAGGGATTCTTTCCCTCCAGCAAGCATTGCAAGGTGTCTTGCACTAGTGTGCATGGTTTACTTCCAAGGCACAGTTTCTCATGCAAACTGCAACTACAACGGCAGTCCCCGGTTACATGCTCAAGCAACACCTTGCACGTCTAATATTGCAAAGTTTGCTTGGCTGTTGCCAAGCCACAGATCTTGCGTCTCAAGGCAATATGATGTTTTCAAAAGCTACCATGGTCAATGTTGACTGCCTTGAACCTGGATTGCATGGCGCAAACAGGCAGAGGAGGCTGCCGCCTGGGAGTCTGAGAAGGAGGCTGACAGCCAGCGCCTGAAGCGCCACCAGCGAGTGCTTGACAAGCAGAGCAGGGCGCTGCTCAAGCTGCCCAATCGCAAAGAGCGCAGTGAGGTGTACATGGCAACCATGCCTCATTTGTTGCCTTGACTTGAGAGACCTTCAGACCCGTGTTATGCACCACAGGCTGCACATATCAAATGACCCAGCTTTTGCAATGCAGTGCAATGGGAGCATATATAGCAGCGCATCAGTTTAACAGTCAAACTGTAGAGTCAGGTTTGTACTTACCATTACTGGTGCAATCAAGTGCACGAGTATGTGCATGACCAGCGTAGCTAATGTGTGAAAACAGTCCCTAGATCTTTTAAAAATACTGAACAGACTGCTCTGGAGGGGAAAAACCTTGCCATGCCCATACCTAGCTCAGCATTAGCCGGAAAGGGTAAACATTGTTAATGTAGGTGGAAGCAGTAGAAGCAATTTTGGAACAGGAGCGCAAGGCAGGCCATGCCAAGGACGCCCGCCACAAGCTGACAGTAGAGCGCTTACGCCAGAAGCTTGTGGAGCTTCAGGTACCTGGGCAGCTTGGGATGCATGGGAACTAGTCATGAGCAGCTGGACAATTTTGCAATGCATGAATTAGTCATGAGTAGCTGGACAATTTTAGATGCATGAGGTAGTCGCGATGAGCTGGACACTTTGAGCTTCATGAGCTAGTCTTAAGTCATAGGACAGAGTGAGATGCAGGAGCTAGTCATGAGTCATTGATCAGTTTGAGATGCATCAGCTAGTCATGAGTAGCTCATGCATCTGTATGCGCTATGGCTGCCTGCTGATGTCTCAGCCAGCAACACTGTTGCATTGCCAAAATGTGTATGTGTGCATGCTGAGGGTGTGTAGAAGAAGCGAGCCTTGCATCATTAGGCAGCTTAGTGCATGTAAGCATGCTCTTTGTGTCTGAAGGGCTCAGTGATATTCAATACCTGGCCCAGACTGAATGCTGATTTGTATTGCTTTGGGCAGGACACAAATGCAGAGCTGAGAGAGGAGATCCGCTTCCATGAGCAGCGCCGCCTGGAAGAGTGGAACGCCAAGGAGAACCAACAGCCAAAGGCAAACAGCAAGGGCGGGGCAGCTGGAGGTGCCCTCTCTGGAGCTGCCACCAGCACAAACAGAAGCACGCCTGCCTTGTCCCCTCAAGAGGCTTCTAGCAAGCCTGGTCACTCGCAAGCAGCAGCAGCTGCACAGCATGCACCCGCTATGCAGTCCTCTCAGCCAGCCTACGTAGACTCTATCACTGCAGTTCATGAGGAGGCAGCACAAACAAGCACAGCCAGTCTTGCTGATGATGTCTCAGAAGCTGATTATGTGGAGGTGGATGAAGCTGCTACAGAGCAACTTGCAGGACCAGCAACAGCAAATGGAACGCAGTGGAGAGTGCAAAGACATGGCCCGTCTGGCCATGCGTATCTTGCCTCTCAGCAAGCAGACCAGCAGCCACAGCATGGCCTCGAAAACAGTATGCAAGCAGCCTATGGCCCTTTGTCCCATGGGCTTGAAGGTACTCCTAGGCATGACACTCAGCCAATGGATGCTTTCCAGCCAATAGCGACTATAAAGCGCTCAGATGCAGCAAGTTGGGGCTCATCGATGGCAGCACACCAACAGCAGCAAGGCAGCCAAGCCAACCATGTCACCAAAGCTGACAGGTATCAGCATGCTACCATGCTTGACTCACCTGATGAGTTCACCTGGCAGCCTATTCGCCCTCCCCACGATGGCAATGAAAGTCGACTGGAAGCACCTCAGAGCCACTTGATTCCATCTGCACAAGCTGACCCATGGGGTCAGACCCACATGGCATCCAGTCAGCAAGGGTATAGGCAAGGTGACTCATACATGCGTTCCCTGCGCCAATCCTTGGATGCTGCTGCCAGGCTGGATGCACGCCTGCAAGGCGCACAGCAGCAACAACAGCAGCATGCTGATGCTTCTCCCCAACAAGCAGGGCAGCAGCACCAGTACACAGCAGCTGTCAACGCGGGCTTAGGAAGCAGTTCCTCGTGGCAGGATCTACAAGAAGCCTATGCTGCTGCACAACCACAAGCGCAGTCTCAAAAGGCTGGTCTCCCGAATCAGCAGCAGGATCAGCAGCAGCAACAGTGGTACCAGGAGCAGCAGGCGTTGGTAGGTGAAGGTGGGCAGGCCCAAAAAGCTTCCAGAGGGTCTATGTATGATGGACCCATCCTAATGGACAGATCAAGGCCTCAGACTGCAGCTGACGCGCCTGCTGCAAGCTTCACTATGGGTCAAGCCTTGACTCAATCAGCCCAGGCTCAGGGTCTGCCGGGCTCTTGGGCTTCTCACAGTGCTGTTGCTTACTCTGGTGACCGGGGTCCTAGCAGTCAGGTGCCAGATGATGACACATGTGGTGCTCATGATCAGCAATGGGCTAGGGCAGGCAGCATGACTGCAGCACAACAAGGCACTGCTCAGAGCATGCAGGAGCACCAGCAGAGATCAGCAGGGGATGAAGATCTGTCATCAGCAGGTGGAGCGCCAGAAAAGCCCTATCAGGTGAGTTGTACAAGTGTCATGGTCTTGCTGTGAGCATGCAGTCTAACTGGTTCATGCATTGCTTGTGCAATGTAGAGCAGTATAGGTGACAGCAAACAGCATGTGTGTTTGGTTTACTGCTCAAACAGACTGGCCTTGAGCAGATGGTAACAGCAAGGATGGATGACAAACCATTCTTGCATGGCAGCATGATGACCATTTCATTGAGCAACTGACTGGTACATGCTTGCATGCGCATCAATCTATGTATGGCAAAGTATATTTTACTTGTGTTTCAGGAGCTGTCTTATCCAGATGGCAAGGTGGAGCAGATCTACCTAGACGGCCGGCGCACTGTTGTCTTTGGCAACGGAACTTGCAAGCATCAATTTCCCGATGGGCACACTGCTATTCGCTTCACCAACAAAGACATCAAAAGATTCTACCCTTGTGGTAAGGGAGCCCCGAGCTGAGCAGGAGCTCGTGCAATCAGCACACTGTGTCCTGTGAATGTTGTCCAACAACACCTCTGGTATTTCAAAACACCCTGGGCAGCCTGGTATAGTACTTGACATCTCATTGAATTGACGCCAAAAGATGTATGTTCCGTATTTCAAAACAAGGGTGCTGCAAGCTGGTGTGCTGTGTGCGTTTGAAGTCAATGTGGCTGCTGCAGGGCGTGTGGAGTACTACTACTGTGAGGTGGATACTTGGCACACAACGCATGCCAATGGCATTGAGGTGTTCTATTTTCCCAATGGGCAGACAGAGGCCCACCACCCATCAGGCACCAAGGAGATCATCTTTCCTGATAGAGTCATCAGGAGAGTGTTCACGGATGGGCGGGAGCAGGATGTCACTCCTGAACAGCTGTCAGGTCCTGTCAAGTATCCAATGCCAGAGGACAGGGACTGACATGCTACTGTATCCAGCAACTTTGCAGACCAGCTGCATGTAGAGTGACATGGTTAGAAAGGTCTAAACTTGCACCAAAGTGAGTGCATCGAAGTGGTTTGGACTGGAGTTTGAGCCAGAGTGTCGACTTGAATGCACAATTCAGAGGCAAAAATTGTTATTTGATACTTCGGACCAGTTACAGGTGACACCATTTCATATTGTGCAGACGATTACAGAGCAGAACAGCATGGCCTCAATGGCATATTGCATGCCATATGGGTCCTTGACTTTCTGCTGCTGAGCAGTCCATGTCCATGTCCAACGTCAGTCTGAATTCACAAGAGCACACTACAAGACAGTACCACTCTTAACAAGACATGATGACAGATTAGGTAAGATGAACAAGTTTTCGTATCACTCCAGCTCCTGCAGTGCAGCCGTCTGTTCTGTCCCGCAAGATAATCCTTGATCCTTCCATAAGCCACTCAGGCCTGTGCTGAAACTTGAACACAACTCGAGTCAGAGTTCCCACAGCTGAGTTGCTTCCACACATTGACGCTTCATCACCCATGAAACTATCAGCAATCATGTTTGACCCAGACTGTGCACTGCTGAGAGCAGATGACCCCATTGTGTAGTCTTGCATGACAACTGCTGCGGCAATGGCTGATGCCAGATTGCAACCCTCCACTATATGTGAGATGCTGCTGCTTGGCAACACTGACTCTGATGACCTGACTTCTTCCATGCTCATCACTTGAGCTGCTTGGCGCACGCTGCCGCAATGAATGACAGGTGTGTAGACAGCACTGCAAACACAAGCTGCATTCAATCAACGTCCCACTGGATCACATGTACAGCACCTGGCATTGCACAAGTGCAGCTGGAGTTCCAGCTGTTGCATGTGATGCGTCCAGCAGGTATGTCACTAGGCAAGCATTGATGCAGAGACTACCCTTTCCACTGTCTGACATGGAGTCGATCCTGACAGTACTAACCCAGGCGCTCTGGTCTGTGCACAAACGCACATTGACACACCTCATGCAAGGCTTACACATCATTTGTGTAGGTGAGCAGCAGCAGACCTTTGCCTCTTCTTGCTCGGCCTGTGTAAATATCTGCAACCTCTGCCAACACTGCTGCTAATTTGAGACTCTGACCCAGCAAGGCCGCCAGATCTGCCTCCGACTGCAAGATCTGCTTGCAGATGGCCGGGGCGAACAGGGGAGGTTGTGTCTGGGTCTGAATCAGATGCACCTGCACAGCACAAACGTGTTGCTGACCAGAGAACAGACCATGACATTGTCATAACTCTCAGACAGCACTCACAACGCTGCAAAGAGCCATGACCTTTCAAGCCACAGACAAATGCCATGTGTCATGCAAGCAACCTATACCTGAAACCCACAGTGGCAAGCTCACGCGCTAAGGTGGTCTAACAGATTTCCTGATTGTCAGGTGTGGCTTGTCCTGTATGCGGACCAGCAAAAGCTTGTCTCCTGATGAGGATATGCAATGTGTCACGTGTGATCATCGCGTAATCACCTAAAGGCGACTCTGACAGTGAGGAAGTGGAGAGGACAGTGTCTGGGGTATCTGGCTTGGGAGGCCATCTGCCTGACAGCAACCCCCTGGGCGGCCAATGCCCATTCAGCAACACAATCACCGCCTCGAACTGCCACACCGTGCGTGTGTGCATGGCAGTGTCCAGCAACACCATCCCTTTCCTGGCATTAGGCGGCGAAGGTCCCACCAGGGCAGGGCTGCTAGACTCGGCTCCATGCTGGGCATGCTGTGGTCCCTGTTCGTTTGAACCAGAGGGCATCCACCCATGCAAGCTGGGAGTGTATGTGGAGTCAGCAACCCTGCTTGGCACTGCAATGGCAGCAGCTGGGGTCATGCACCTTGCAGCTGTGGTCTCAGGCACCTGGGCTTTGCCCACAGCTGTGGCGGCTGCTTGCTTCTGACAGGTGTCACCAGCTGTTGCTTGGTGTATTCGGTGGTCCAAAATGTACCTGTCCTGCTGTTGTTGGAATGGTGCACCTGGCACAGCTTGTGCCTGTGCATTGAGCGCCTGAGACATCATTCCAACAGGCAGGGTCTGTTGTGTTCCAGGGACTGAACCCTGAGGCTGTGTCGCATCTGACACGCCAACACAAGCCTGATGCAGGCCCCCTTGTTGCTTGCCAGCTGTAGCATTCCCTCCTCCAAGCTGCAGCTGTGCTGATTGCTGCTGATTGCCATGTGTGCTGGCAGATGCATCGAACTGTATCTGGCTACCATTGATGGCCGGGGGAGCAAAGCTTGTGACTGGACTGGGATGGGAGAAATGCTGTGTGGCTTGTGACGGCTGCAGGGGCATGTTGCAAGGATGCAGCGCCACTGTGGCATGCTGCCCTGACATCACATGCCGCACAGGCACCTGCAACAAACCCAACCAGTCATCCCCCATGCTAATGCCAGTGATCATGACTCATCGGCTGCGTCACCATGATGTGTCACATGGGCGGCGACTCCTGCCTGAGCAGATGAAGCAGCACTACGTGTGGTGCAATACATCCTGTAACCCCCAAGGGCAATGTATGGCACCTGGTTCTTTCCAATCATACAAACCACCTTGATAGCACAGAGAAACTGTGGTCATGTATGTACATCCATGGTACAAACAGCATGTCAATCAACTTACATTTCTTGTCTTTAGAACTCATCAGGGGAGTCAACAGACAATAATTGGGGGAATTCTGAGAAGGCTAAGTTTAAATGACACAAGTGATTCAATGTACCTGGGATCGGTGTATGCATGTGACCTGCACCTCCCTGAAGCCCCCTTCACCAGTTGGACCTAAGTTCAACTTCTGGCCGACAGCCACTTCTCCAGTGACAACAGTCCCTGAGACGACGCACCCCACGCCCTTCACCTCAAAGGTGTGGTCCACCTGGAAGTGGGTCAGCGCTGTCTGTTTGTGACTCAGATGTGGGCTGTCTGTATCTGCGCTGAGGTGATCATTGGTTGTGCCTGTGTCAGCAAGCTGATGCTGCCCATTGACGCCAAGCATGAGACCAACAGTGACATCTGTGTTGTGGTTTGCATTGCTTGTGACAGTAGGAGCTGCCGTTGGTTGCCCATTGACAGCTGCCAGTGAACCTGCCCTCTGGTGTCCATTGGGCACCACACCCACATCTGCCCTTCGCCGCCCATTGGCTGATCTCGTTGCATCTGCCATGTGGTCCCCATGAAGCCCAATGTCTGCCTTTGCTGCTGGATCTGCTTCAGATGCACAGTCATGCCTTACAGGAACTGAACCTCTCTCAAGGGTGGGGTCCAGCAGGGGGGTGGCAGCGTGGGGCAGGGCTGGCAAAGCATTCAGGAAGGCATGGAGCACCGGCAAGCCTATGCCAGTGACACTAGACACCACAAAAATGGGCACCATCAATCTGGAATCCGGCATGCTCTGACCAAGATGCTGCCATTGCTGTTGCTGAGGCTGCAGACATCTGTGCTGACCCAGCTGCCGTGCCAGCTTCACAGCCTGCAACTAGAAAGGCTTACTGTTGCAGCACATATCACATAGCTTGCTCTCTTTTGCGTGTTCCTCAACCTGTGTTTGTGCAAGAGTCTCAATGTCATCCATGCACCACTGCATGTACCACATCTCATGTTTGTGCACCAAACTCAATGCCATCCACTCAAGACTGCATGCTTGTTGTGCATACTCACGTGTCAAAATGCAAGGTAAAAGCTGGTATACATCCTGAAGTATAGCAACCTTCTGCTGTACAGCCTTGCAGCATGCTCTTATGCTGCTGATGCAATGCCATTCACACTTCTAGATTCATTCACAGAAGACATGACTTCTCTGGGGTCAGCTCCATACAGGCAAACTGCACTTTGCAGTGGCTCCAGTACCTGGCTTTCGTGAGTGACATGAGGGGCAGCTTCTAAGCTGGCTTCTGCACCACCTTCTGCATCAAACCCAACAGCAGACTGCTGGGGCTGGCTCACCTCTGCTGCTGCACCAATGACCCTCCTGGGAGCAGCAGAACAAAGATGGCAACTGACTATGAAAAGATTAGCATAACAGACCATTAAGACTGCTAACTTAGGAAAACGTGAAAGCACACTTTCTGAGTGGGGTACTAGCCCTTGGGCAGGGATGACCCACACAAGTCAAGAAATGATTCAACACACAAAAAAACACATGCGCCCGCTGCAGTACATCCAAACATGACAGCAGACTAACCCCGTTACTCACGCAGACTCTACCTTCCGCTGTGTGTTTTTGCAACAGGGATGAAGTGATGGAAGCAGTACCTGACATCCTGTAGGACCTGGTCCACAGCCTCAGGAGGGGCCACATCAGCTTTGGTGATGACACATGCCACAGGAACCTCCAGGGCCAAGGCCACTGCCAGGTGCTCATGACTCACTCGCGACAGACCAGACAGAGGGCACACACACACCAGGACATAGTCTGGCAGCTGCAGCAACCAGCAGCAGCTTGGTGTTGGTTTCAGCCAGCTTGGTTTTGATTTCAGACAGCGTGGATGCAGACGCCATGTCAAGGTGGCATCTCTGAACGAGCAGACTCAAGTCAAGTGAGCGAACACAGACTCATGCACGCCTGTGCTGGGCTTGTCAGCAGCAGCAGAAGCTACAGGTGGTGGTGTTTGATGAATGCTTGCTCTGGTGGGCAGACAGACATATGGACAGACACATGCACAGACAGACAGACAGACTCATGGACAGACAGACAGACAGAGGCACAGGTGGACAGACAGACAGGTCTAGGCGTTGATAGTAGGATGAGAAAAAGGGTGATGGGCAATCAGGCTGGCAGACAGTCAGACACTGATGGGAGAATTGCAGTCAAGCAATGTGGAGGAGCAAGTTTGGACGTGATTACCATGCAGGTCATGCCATACAGGGCTGTCTTCAGATACTTCTCATGCCCCCCCAGGTCGATGAACCTCAGCACTCGCCTTGCTGAGGCACTCATCTCAGCTGGAGTGAGCACACTCACACCAGCATAGTTCAGCACCTTGCCTGCAGATACTTTGCTGTTACAATCTTCGTCATTTTTCATAAACGCATACAGACACTGCATGTATAGGCTTGCCATTCCAAGCAACAGTGACAAAGTGCAGCAGGCACTGCCCAGCAAACACAGGCAGCGCAGAACAGGCAATGATGTGCAATCAGGCAGAGAGACTCACAGGCTGTCTTTCAGATCCAATGAAAAGTCACCCATAATGGCTGATGCAGACAGCTGATTGGCTCACCTTCTTCATCATACCCCAGCATCTGCTGACTCAGGGAAGAAGTGCGCCCGGTCTCAATCTCATGCTTGTGCTGGAAGACATTCATGCGGGCTGAGCCACAGCCATTGTCCAACAGGGGACGCCCATCGATGCCGTGAGTCAGTACCCCAACCAGACTGCTCTTGCCAGCATCAACACTCCCAGCCACTGCACGAACCCACATGAGGATCTGGCTATGGTCTGCAGCTCACTCACAATGCAGAGCAATGCAGAGGAGGAGGAGGAAGGTTTCCTCCGGCTCTTCCAGAGAAGTGCAGAACTACAGAATGCACTGCAAAGTTGCAGATAGAGAGCAGCATCAGCAGCACAGCTGGTGACTGCAGCTATGATCATTCTGCAGAACTGTTGCAGTTGCAGCATGCCTACAAGTCAAAAGGCATGCAATGCAGATGCTAATGGCTGTACATGGAAAGAGCCGGGTTACAGCTGTGCATGTCATGCGCGGTATACCTGCTATGCGAAGGTCTGTGTATGTCACATCATCCACACATAGCTTATGCACTCGCACGATTGCGCACTGGCGCTTGCGAGTGCCAGCAGCTTTACGCAGCAATGTGGTGGCTGCATGCACCTCCTCGCTCATGGAACGCAGAGTGGCCAGAGAGATGTCCATGTCTGTCTGTGTGAGACCCCTGGGGTACCCATCATCCTCCACCCCTGCCAACAGTGCAGTCAGCAGAAGCATAGGCGGACCAAGTCAGCATGGTTCATGCATGGCAGGCAGCATTTGTGGTGTAAATGAGTTATGCACTGGATGCTTGATGCTGCTCGACTTGCAAAACAAAGTTGCAGCACCAGAGACCCAAGCAGAGGAAAGTGTGGTCAATGATGTACAGCAAAAAATTAAACGATCGGAGGTGCAGGGCAATGATCCCCTTTCGGCAATAGTGGTTTGAACGTGCAGCGAACAAGCGCTGCAAGCTTCAAACAACTGGGTGAGTGAAACCTACAGCAATGTGCAGCTGTGGACGGGGCTGTTACCACAGCTCATGTGTGTCTGACGTATGCATTGTTCACATCAATATATTAGTCTGCAGAGTTCAAGGTGGACAACAGCTCTGTTCAACACCAAAGTGTTTATGTTGCGGGGCTCCAAACAGTTGTCTTAACCCTGGAGAGTCTGCACTACCTCTACCCTTGCAGCACCTGACCCAAAGTGTCGAAAAAGAGAATCAAAAGTGGAGAAGCGGAGCATCGATCTCCGTGCCTCTCGCATGCTAAGCGAGCGCTCTACCATTTGAGCTACATCCCCTGATACAGGTCTGAGCTCTATTAAAGTTGAACCTAGTGACTCCCATTGTATTGCCCTGACTGCCAGATCAAGACCTCACACAAGATGCTTCTCAGGGCTATGTGTATGCAACCCTAGGAGAGGTCACATGTCTGAAAATTAGAACAAAGTGACAGGTGCAGCTTAGCTCTGCTTGTGTGCGAGCTGTGCATATTCTGTGAGCAGTCAGTAGTGACTCACCAATGAAGTAGAAGCATTCGCCATTGCCTTCTGCTAGCCGGTATTTCATCTGTGTGACCTGCAGGTCAAACAAAATACTGCTGTTCACTGCAAGCTCTCAACCATTCCAGCCAACAGCCTGCAAGCTCTGCTGAACACAGCGTGTAAGCTCTGCTTAACAGTATAAAATGTCAACATCAGCATGGGAGATGGACATGTTACCAGCTGCTGAAATCTGACAGGGGAGCAATTTGGCTCTTTTAGCCTCAGCTTGTATTCCACATTGCCTTCATCATTTTCAGCTGGAAATGCCTGAGCCCCAGCTGCAGCATCTTCCTCACTGATGGGCCTAGGCTGTCTGACATCAGTGCACTCTGCCAGTTGCTGCATTCTGGCGGCATGTGTGGACGCAGGGATGCCCTGCTTCTTCACTGCGCCTTGAGGCTTGTCCTCTTGTTGCTTCTTGTGAGCTTGCTGCATTTTCTGGGCTTTCAGCAACTGCCTGTGAACATATGTGAAGCAGGTAAGAACGCTGGCTACCGACATGGTACACTGAACAAAAAAAGCGGCAAGGTTTCCAGGTATTGTTTGCAGTATGTAGTCCACTGTTGCGTGCTCGAAGCTGCACTCAGAAGTGAACATCTACTCTGCTTTTGCACGTACCGGCTGGACCGCTGCCTGGGCTGCTGAGCACTGGCAGGCAACACAGCAACCCATTCTGTCGGCTTTCTCTTCGACCCCAGATCAAGATCATCGAAGTCCACGTCCAACATTTCTGGATGTTACCAACTTTTACTCACTTGTGGATGTTGGATGGCGGAGTGTCAAGAGTCTCGCACCCAACGCGCCGAGGCGCACTTTGCAATGAACGTGCTCACATCATTGCATTGCCATTTGCTCCAAAAGCTTACAGCCAGCGACAAACAGCATTGCAGGATCAAAGACAGCACATCGTCATGCTTCGTCTCGCACACATGTCACTTTTGAAGCCCCGGCAAAAATGGTCAAATTCCCCACACGCAGGATGTAAAACACTTCTCTCTCTCTCTCAGGTGCTCGAATTGTTCCTGCATGCATGAGTCCCACCCTTCACAACATGTCAAATGCTCTTCAGCCCCATCAGTGCCACATTGACTTGAACATCAGTTGAAGCTTTTTTACAGTCAACGCCAAATCTAACCTGGTGTTCACGACACAGCACATTCTGAATTGAATGTACTTCAACAAGGAGTCTTGTGGTGTTGAGGGCAGGTGCAGAATAGGCATGCTGGCGCTCCTTTTGGCCAACAGATTGCAGCTGCTGTCAGATATAACTACTGAAGATGAGTTCTGAGAACTCAGTTCTGCTGTCAAGCATGCTGTCACAGACACATCGATGATGCTCTGGGCACACCACAGAGAAGCTCGAATGATTGCACAGAAGGACACACGTTTCTGCTATACACCACCGGGACAAGCAAATGTTGATAAGGGCCAGAGAGCAATCATGTGTGATGAAAGACAACGCTTGTCATCATGATCAGTATTGTAGCTTGTGTCTGTTTGTCTGTCTGAGCCTAGCGTGTGTGTTCAGTACAAGACAAGGACAGCCCAGGATGTGAGTGCAGCCACCAGTGATGCCGACGTCAGGTTGACTAGATTGTTTGTGAGCAAAGGGTGGCCGCTGATGTGCACTACATCTGGTCCTGAGTTGCTTGTGACCTTCTGTGTCTGTCTGTTGAAGCCTGTAAACTGGACAGTTGCACCCAAAACGGAGTCGAGCAATGACCCAAGCAGCCCTGCTGCAGCACCTGCACTTCCAAACAAGCCCAGAATCATGACCTTGCATACCTTCTGAATGGTCATGTATAGCTCAGGCATTGCTACCCACATACCCCATGAGCAGCAAATGCAAAATGCACACAAGATGGACAACATATGTTCACTCCTCCCATGCTCGAGTGCCATGCCTGCTGTTATTCACAGGCAACATGCTTGTTTGCAGGTTGTCGGCTGATGCATCCCACACTTTGCAGCTGTACCTAACAAAACAAGACTCCATTGGCCCAAGGCTGGCTCTTGCTGGAAGGGCACAGTGTACAGTCTGGGTGAGATGGCTCCCATGCTCCAGAACACCAGCCCCATGAACAGGCCCCCAGCCAAGCTTGCCGCAAAGCCTGTCCATGTCACACCTCCATTTGTACCCTGCAGGCAAGCCAAGTATCATCATGCAGGGAATTGCAAGTGATCGTGTCCTGTCACGACTTGGGACAGACACGCCCAAGTCCTGGATATGGGCACGTGACAAGCCATAAATATTGTATGCTGCTGTGATGCTTCCAGATTGAACTGCAATTGCTGCCCATCAGAGAGCCAGGTCTATTGATTGAGATATGATGCAGATGAGGCGCACATATCTCAATCATGACGTGATAGTACTGGTTGCTGCTGAGCCAAAAGCAGACTTGCCCTGTCCATAGCTCTTGCATAAATGCTGACTGGCTGATTGTAAACCATTGCAAATAAGATACTCAATGTTGATAGCCAAGACAAAACGCAGCTGGTATGCAGTGTGATGCCATCTTGCACACAACAGAATTTCCTTGATAGCCATGCAAATTGACACGTCATGATAAAGAGCGCACATGCAAGGGCTCAGAGCTGCTATGAGCTCAGCCAGAGTGCAGCTCCAGATCAACAGTCTGCCGTGAAGGAGCATGCTGTGATGATGGGGTGCACTATGAACGCAAGCTCTGCAGAATGCACACACCTTTCTGACAGGACGTAGAGAGGTGATAAGCCTGGGCTCCTCTTGACTGAGCTGTCCAAGCTCAGATGCCCAGGTGTCAGCACAGCAACAGGCATAGTAGCCCAGATAGCCGCCCATTGCTGCTGTGGCATATCTCGTGCTGGAGGAATTCAGAGGGATGTCTTTGCAGCCAGTGTAGTAGCCAAACACCAGGGCTAAAACAGTAGGGACAAGGGCATTGCAGAACACCTGCATTGTGTGCCTCAGCAGTCAGCACAATGGCTGCAACAATGATGACCTGGACAGCTTCATAGCAATGTGTGGTGAGAAGTCCATTGGCAGCATGCTTGTACATCATGAAATGAGCACTTTTTTGCATTTGCAAAGAGTGACTAGACTGGAGAGTTGTGAAGCTCTGTTGACTGGCAAATTGAACCACTAAAGCTGATGGCTTGTGACACCAGTGTCAACAGCATTCCCAACTCCTGAGCTGTGCAGCATCCTGCTGTCTACATGTTTCTTTTTCACACGCACAGCATGTCCACTCATGAAGTCAAAGCCGTTTGCTACATGTACCAGCAACAGCCATAAACAAACCTGCTGCCAATCCCGCTGACCGCCTGACCTGTGGGACTCATCCACATCCTTGAGCTCCTCGCGGAATTGAGTGAGGCGCGAGGAGGCACCGAAGAAGGCCAGCAGGGTGATGCCCATCCTCCAGCTGCAGGCCAGGGAGCTTGCACCCACAAACATGGCAGCAAGCGCTCCTGCACAAGCAGCCGCATCCAACTGAGAACTTGCAACACACAAGACTTCAGGATTGAAGGCGGTGCAAACTAGTAGCAGGTTGATAACTGTCAAGAAAAGCAGCTGCTCCAGCCACAAAATCTATACACGCCCATCGAGCACATAGACATTGCAGAAGAGGTCGACAGTCTGCAGAAGAGTTGAAATGCGTGGTCAAATGACTGACAGCTGTACCACTGTGTGTGAGTGGCGCAGAAAGCATACAGGACTGGCACTGCAAAATCGGAGGCAACGTGGTCATAAGCATGCAGCAAAGCTGTTCATGACAAAACTAACAAAATGACTGACCTGATGATGACAAGGAGCTCCTGGAGAAGCCATAAGCGCCGACTAGTACGGCAGCAATGGTGGCTCCTAGATATTGCAGCCAGAAGGCATATAGCTGTGACTGATACACGCCTGTGATGGCAATTGCACCAAAGAGTACTTTCACAGCTATCTGAAGTGCAGGGTGAGCCTGCACAAGCCACAAGCTTCAGCATGAGCACAGTCCCTGCTGACAGTTGAGATCCTTCGTGCGACCTTTCTCAACAACACAACACCTTACAAAGATTTGTGGAAGGGAACTAAAGGCAAAGGGTTACGGCTGCATGTAGAATTCTGCCATAGCAATAAGTCTGTCGCCTGCTGGCGTGAATGTCATTTGCCAGCAAACTGCATACCTGTCTGGACATGCGGGCACTTGGAAGCTTGTCTAATTTGTCCAGCTGCTTTTCAGCTGTGTGCACAGCCTCATTGACCTTCTTCAAGGCAGCTTGTACAGCATCATCAGGCTTTTGCCCATCTGTGGACTATGCACACCAAATCCCAATCTTAGCTGGTTGACTTCAGCTGGCTTGCAAATGCACAAAGCTGCTATTCACATACCTGATGGCTTGGCTGACTTTCTGCGCTGCTGCCTCTGCATGCACCAAAGTCTTGCCGTCTGTCTTGTCTGTAACCATGATTGCCAAGCTGAAGCTTTTTCCAGCAAATCTGCAATACCCAGCACAGGCTTGTGAGTGAGCCAGCCAACACAGGCGACAAGGGCAGCAATGCCCAAAAGGCTACCTGCGACGAAGGCTTGAGTCCTGAGCTTGAACTTTGGGGTGTTCTACGGGGACTCAAGACCCTCCCTGTTTGAAACAGCAGGGATGTCATGCCGGACTAGGCACGACTGTCAAGATTTGTGCAGACGTCCCATAGCTGGCGGCCCTGTCAGCCCGTATACATACGTCGCTCGGACTACGTGCAGGACACAGACGACCATACGTCTGGTGGTGAAGCTTTCATTCCCAAGACGGAGAGCACCGAGCAGAGCTCCGAGATCAAATCTCCGAAAGGCTGACCGAGACTGCGTGCAGTCTTCTTCCTCCAAATGGTGTCACCCAGCTGTCCGAACTTTCAGCATTTTGACGACCGTGTAGACTGTGGCAACAACGCTGCCGTTTTGTATGACGACCAATTTCGAACCCTTTTGAATTGCCTATAGCCGGTATACCATATTGAATCTGCGCGAAAAGGTCATGGAAGATATTGCGCACGAAAGACAGCAGGTTTCCCCAGCGCAAAGCACTTTTGCAGGCCTTGCAGCTTTCGTAGGAGGTAATGGCAGCTCCAGCATGCCCGCAGCAATGTTTGTGACAGGCCACCGGTAGGTGCATATTACATAGCTTGCTGTGGTTGCATAGGTGCAGCAATAGCTGGAGGAGCACACTATGTGACAACAGCCAAGCGCTTGGTGGAGGACGGCATAGACCCAACACAGAGAGTGAAAGCCATGCCTGTTGCTGTAAGCATTGTACAGTCGTTTGCAGGCAAATTTTTGCTTTATGTACTTCAAGCTCTGTTGTTGGCTGCAGCTTCGAGCTTTGGGTGTATCCACGATAATATGCACAGCTGTGGGAGCAGCTGGTTGGCTTGCGTTTCAACAGAGTGGCATTGGCATCAAACCAGTGGTGGAGGTGGCCAGCTTGCATGAGACAATAGCGCTAGCTCAGCACCAAAGGGTAAGGATGTCTGCTTGGATCAGCAGCATTGCCAAATCAATGACGCTTAACTCTAATAAAGAGACTTGCTGCTGCAAGGCTATTCCAGGGGGATCAGCACTTGAGTCATTACTATTGTTTGTCCTTGTACAGGACTTGGTGGCAAAAGAGTTCCAGAAGAAGTTGTACCCCTCAGAGATCAACCATTCTCAATAGTAGTCAATACAACTTGTACCATAGCAGTCACAATTTTGGCTAGAGTACACATGGACAGGCTTCAGTACCAGCTTTTGATAGTGCAACTGAAAAGCACCTATTTCATTGTGAGCTGCATACAGAGCAGACACTAGTTAGTGTACTATGTGTTTCACGAAAGATTGTGCATGTGAAGGTGAACAAAATCTTTCACAGAACACACAAGGTCAGACATCTTCAAAAGGACTCAGCTGTACACCATCAGCTCAGAGACTGCTGTTGTGCGCACCACTGAAAGGCTGTATGTAACACCATTTATTCTGCTTGATGCGGCTGCAAAGCGGCATCTGTACGTTACTGACTTAAGAAGCATCTGCAGACGTACTAATGTTGACAAACTGCCCCAACATCTCAGACTGAAAGGCTTCCATTTCCTGTCTCAACGCTTCCAAGCTGCCTTCCATTTGTTGCCGATAATGGCCGATTGCATCTAAGTAGCTATGCCCTTGTGATGACTGATTGGGTCTTGCAGCCTCAAACAGCACATTGTGACGACCAGACCTTATGGGCCACTCCAAGCCCTTCAGTTCTCCCAAGTCAGCAGCAACAGCAGCTGATCCTGCTGTTGGCATCTGCCTTGCAAGTGCAGATATGGCCATCTGATCTGCTGAGTCTTGCATAGCCTGATCAGCCCAAGCTATGTGGGGACCCTGCGAAATCTGAGGCATCAGACCTGTCCTGAACTGCTTAGACGCCGTAGTGGTAGCTGCAGGCTGCTGCAGAGGCATATCAGCAAAGCACTGCATTGGCTCCTCAGTTACTGATGCAGGCTTGCTTTCGTAAGGCTGCATGTAGTCTTGGCCAAGGGCTTGCTGGTGGTGTTCTGCTGAAGCTGCAAACTGCCTCAGCATAGTGGCAGTCACATCCTGCTGGGCTGCAGTGATATGGTAGTGGGCTGCCCTAGACTGAATGATAGATCCTCGGACCACATTCTGCATCATTCGTCGCGTCCTCCTTGCCTGCGCAACAAGCAAAACATACAGGATCTTTATTGGTGACATGCGTTTCCATGCATGAACGCATTGCAGTTTGATCATGCAAGAGTGTGCGCTGACATGCAATTTGATGCATGAACGCATTGCAATTTGATCATGCAACAGTGTGCACTGATGGTGTTTGTGTGCAAGTGGATTGTGGGCAATATCCAGCAGATTATCGCCACTACAGTGCTCTATGCAAATTCAAGTGTCCTAAACCACAACAGGCGCAACAGTGTTGCATTGTGCACCTTGACACCTCGCCAGTGCTTCTGTATGACAGTGGCAGCTGCCTGCAAGGGCTGCAGCGCGTCTGACTCAGCCTCTACCACCAAGTCCAGAATTCTGCACCAGATTGCGTAGTATGCGTCGCACACACTCACAGGCATGTTGAAACACAGCTCACAGATGCAAATGCTCCTGGTCTACAATGTTGATTTGCATGACAAGCGGCGACAAATGCATGATCCCAAATGGCTGTAGGTTGTACAGCTTCCCAATGCACCACATGACACAAGCAAAGAGCAACAAATCATGCATATGCCTTTGCCCAAGATAACATAGAGCTGCCGTGCCAGGAAGACTTGCAAGAGGCATGACCACCATACCTGTGGTACTTGTGCTGAGAAAGGTGGCCACCGCCAAGGTCATGCTTGGAAGGTAGCAAGCTGGGCAGACATGGCAAACCCATGTGCTCCCTCACATGCCTCAACCCGTGTGTATAACAGACAAGATCCTCACGCAATGCAGACCGTATTGCATGCTTCCGGATGCTCTTTTTGGCCCCTGGGTACCTCAACAACATCCTATGCACACACAATCCATCACTCAGTGTCTTACATTCAGCATGCCATGTGATTGCACGACTGCATTAAGTCAGTTACTCAGTGACTCGTATCCAATATGTCATCTGACCTCATGATGCATGAACACACAAAGACTTGCTGCAGCTGATTGAGCTGACCACTTTGCTTGCACATTAGGATCACATCATGCTCAAGATGAGCATTGGGAGCAGCGTCACTTCCCAGCAGCACAACACTCACTCATCAAAGGTGTCTTTATCCAGGGACAGCAAGCGAGTGTAGGTGACTGTGTTAGCAGAGTGGCTCCAACGGCCCTTGTTCAACAGGAAGTGCTGCTCCCCTACGATGGCCCCACCCCCCAGCAGGCGCCCCTTGCTGGACAGCAGGCCCTGGTCAATGATGAACAAGCGGTTGCACTTGTCGCCCTCTCGCACCACAGGCTGCAACAGGCACACATAACACCACTTCTGCTGTTGCCTTGTTCATTCTGACTGTGTTGCTCAGAAGCACATGGTCATCTGCAACAGTGCATTGCAAATACACTGAAGATAGATGACATGGGCATGCTGCAAGTGACAAGTGTGCCACCAACAGGAGGGGTCACCTCGATACTGCAGCTTGAAGCTACATGGGTACAAGATAGCTAAGCAGGTCGAACAACAGCATGTATTGGTTTGGTGGTGTTGGGCATGCACATCAGGTTTGCATGCAATAAAGTTGCATGCAATAAAGCACTGTGACCTGCCAATTGCAGCTTGCTCATGCTCCTTTCTTCATACACAACATGCCATGATAACACTTTACCTCATTAGGTGCATATGCCTCAGTTCTCAGAGCCAGTGCAATCTCTGTCTTGAGATACTCAGGCAGCGGCCTGCAACATGATGCTCACAAGTGTACCCTACCCTACCACTTTAGATCACACAACAATGCATACAGATGGTGGTGGAACTCACCTTACATTTTTACGCAAACACTGTCATTTATGCAGACACTATAGAATCAGAAAGATGAGCTCTGAGCAGAGTCATGCCATGAAGCTGCAAGTCTGGACAACCACATGTTGCTACACAACCTCTGCAAACAGTTTGCATACAACTTGCTGACATGACCAAAGCAGAAACTGTGTCCACCTGAAGAAAGGGACAGTATTGACCCATTTGGCCTGGGTATGGGAGGCCACCTGGGCCCTCAGGGCGGGGCTCATGGCCTGCAGCAGGTCCGGGCAGTCGTGCAGCGAGCGCGCCGAACGGCGGTACCGGAAGAACTCCCTCAAGCGAGCACGCAGCGAAGGCGGCAGCTGCGACTCTGCCATGAAAGTGTTCAGACTGCAACCACAGTCAAGCAGCTTCACACGCACAGCTTGCACAGCATTGAGGCAGGGTATCATGTGGACATGTGCTTGGTCTGACAGAATGACAACACAGATGAGCGCTAGACAGGGCAGCCGTTGGTGTATGTGAAGATAGTCAGCCAGCGTCATTTTGCCTGTCATGTGCAGTTCTTCAGAACCCCTACCTTCTGCAATGTATGCAGTAGTTTGGTCACTACACAGCGTTTTGTGCATATTGACAGGTGCATCACATGCATACATGGACAGGTGCAGCACTGTGCTGACGTGTGACAAGCTGTGGCTGACGAGGCAGGCAGCTTCTCACCTGTCCATCTGCTGATTGAACTCTGCAGATGCAGCGTTCATGGAAGCCACAATGCTGCAGATTGCTCCCACCATATAGGCATACACTGAAGCTCCCAAGATCATGCCAAAGATCTCGTATATGCGCTCATACTGAGTCTTGGGAGTGACATCACCGTAGCCAATGGTGGACATGGTCATGACTGACCAGTACAAGGATATGATGTAGTTGTCAAATGGTTCACTCATGTTGCTGTGGCCTGCATCGTCTGTGCTGTATGCGCTCACCCAGTTGATCTGCAAATGATCCGCAACTGACTGTTGTCATCAGGTCACCAAAACACCATTTAGCAAAGAGATCATGATAACATTATTCAGTGTGTCTAGGCCTGGATGATGCGTGAAAAGCTGTGACACAAAGGCATGCAAGACATTACTTACGAAAGAACTTTGTTGGCCAGCGTACACAAACACATGCATCTGATGTCAGAAGCTTTGTGCACATTGTCAAGAGACATCAGACACATGCCTTGTAGCACAACCAACAAACGCAACACCAGCTCACTGCAAACCGTGCATACATTAGAAACAAGTGCTGCAAGGCCAGTAGTAGCCCCAGCAAGTCTTGTCATGTTGGACAAGCGCCAAACATAGTCTTTATTCCATGACACTATCAGTGTGCTGAGCATGGATGTAGAGAAATTTGGGTGTGTGAACACACAAGATGTGGTGACCCACCGGTGAGTCCTCCAAGACCACCACCAGGAAGAAGCCGCATGCCAGCCAATGGGCACACACCAGCACCGCCACTGAAAAGCGGATGAGCTTGAGGTGGGAGTAGCTGATACCAATGTGTGATTCCCAGCGGCGGAAGATGCGCGCAAGCCTGATCATGCGCACCAACCGGAACAGCCTCAACAGGCGCAGCAGCTGCACCACACACCCAGCAGCCTCTTGTCACAGTCTTGTCACCCATATGGTCAGCATGTTACAGTCATGTCACCGTATAGTCAGCATGCAGGTGCCTGTGTCATGGCATGTCAGTTGTCTGAGAGGGAAATCGCACACAACACAAACCTCTGCTTTTCTATTCACACTGCACAGCTCTGCCATGCATCAAAACTAGGTTGTGCTGCTGTGCATCATTTGCAGCGTCTGCAGAGCCGAAGAAATCAGCCCAATAGGCAGTCGTGGGCACGCATGAGTTCGGGGATTTTTTATGCTGCAACAGGCATGTGTGTAAGCTGATGGGAATGCAAGCTCCCGGTTCATGACCAGAGGACACAACATGGTATAAAGCAGACTTGAGGCTGCAAGTTCAGTGGTAGCCGCTGCATTAGGCCTGGTGAGCAAATGAGTCACCTTAAGTTTGTTGTGGCTTGGAATGAGGACAACAACTGCATCATAGGGCAGCACTGACAGGGTGTCTATGACCAGCCAGCGCTTGCAGTATCGCTTGATGGTCTTTCTGGGCCTGGTCTCCCATCTTTGCCTTCTTCTGTCAAGGAAGCCTAGCAGCGCTTGGATGAACATGTCTGCCAAGAAGCAGACATCCACAAATCGGTTTATTCCAAACAAAGCTGCAGGTACACAGTTTGGTGAGTTTGTATCCTGGACATGCTTTGAAGTTCTGCAGTCAAGTGATATCCTGTGCACTGTGCTGTTTCAGAGACAGCTTTGTCAACAGCGCAAGGCAGGCAATGTGGGCCTAAGGCTGGTCAAGCACTGTCCAAGCATCTGTGAAGAGCACGATGATAATCACTCTGAACTTCAGATGGCCATGCAGCACAGCTGAATGCATACAGTATGTCATGGCTCTCAGCTGTGATGCAAATAGTGTAAAGATGGCATACCGTCAAGATGTGGATCGAGAAAGGAGACCTCAAACGGAGTGACTGTCGCTGTAAAGACCAGCAGTAACAGCACGACCACATCCCAGTAGCGCACCTGGAGGGTCAAAGTTCAATAGTGCTCAGCACTTTGCGAGAAAGTGCAACCTGCCAGCATGCCTTAGTGCTCACCCAGTGATCATGCGGATCAATCACCCATCGACTGGCAGGCACAAAAGCCGGAAGCCCATCTATGGTGATGGGGGTTTGTTGTGTGAGCTGTTTCAGCAAGGTGTGAGCTCTGCAGGCAGAGTAGTGTTCTTTACTCTTGCCTTCATGTATGGCGTGATCTTGCATCCGCAGGCGAAATCTCACTTGAAAGTTCCACCGAAAGACGCCGGAGACTTGGGGCTTAGTGAGGAATAGTTGCCAACTGGCACCACCTTGACTTTCAGCATATGTGGACCTCTACATCTGAAAATTCACCACCATGATATCGCGCACAATGCAGCTGCATAAACCAGGCGAATTATTAGCTGGTGCTTCCGTCGCGGCGAGACCTCGGCGAGTTGGGTGGAGCCTGATCTGTCCCGTGCTCAGGGTGTGCTGACAACGGACCAGTGCCAATTGTGCCATTGAGATGAGCCAGAATAAAAGAAGAACTGTCCGTCGTGACCTTCGTCAGCAACGGGTCATGCTTTCGCTTCTGTGCGTTTCTCTGTGACTGATCAGTCAATTCTCAGACAGACAATGCAAGGTGGATACTAAATACAGGAGAAACCTTAACAACACGAACGACATGACCGAGCTGCCGCAATGCAAGCGCTCAAACGCTGCAAGTTGCCTTGTGCGACCTCCGACCGCTCCCGACTGCAGGCTTTTGGCAACCTTGCAGCAGCTACAAAGGCCACTGCAGGTTGCCAAACGTCTGTCGGAGGTCGGCGGCAATGCAAGCACAACTATTGTCGAGTAGTGGCAGACGTCCGTTGACTCACGGGTTCAGCCTCCCGGTTGTTCCAGCCAGGCTTTCAGTGCGTTCGGCTGCCCCTGACACCCACTCGCCTGTTTTCAGCAGGCACGTCAAGCACGAACTGCACCTTCAGAGGCATCGAAACTCGACTTTAACTGACAGTTGACTTTGGCGCAGGCGTCAGCCTTGTGTAAAGTCAGGCGCACGTCTGACGCTGCAACTTGGGCAAAAATTTCATGCACGGGCAGTCAATGCTAGACATCTTCTGAGGCCGCAGGTCAGCGACACTTGAACACGTTTTTGCACCTGCCGCTGCCCTTGATGTGTACTCAGGTGCCGTGTGAATGCTGCAGGCAGCAGCTGCTACCGAGACGCCTGCTGCAGAGCTACCTCCTCAAGATCAAGGCTGGCCTGTAAGCCCAGCTCATGCTCGTATGATGTGCCTCTGACTGCCTGTGTGCAACTGTGAGTGTGTGATGCAGGGTGCCAAACCTGTGCCATTGCTGCTGTCTATAGCTGTAGGGGTTGCATTGAGGTTCCTGGTTCCAATCCCCCAGGGCATCACTGTGCAAGCATGGACACTTCTGTCCATCTTTGTATCCACAATCACAGGTGAGACAATCACAGTTTCCAATTAGCCCAGTCTTACATGGAGGTAGCAATGCGGTTCAACGAGCAGCACATGCTGACATCATGATATGTCCACTGACACTCCACCATGCATGTGTATACATCATGCCAGCACGCGTTTGCACAAAATAAATTGATGTATGTATGATGTCTGTATGATATATTAATGCAGCAGTGAAAGTCTCAAGGGTACTGTTAGTGTGCTAGCAGTCACAGCAGGACCCCGTATTGGCAACACAGACAGAAGTGTTGACATGCTAGGTGTCAGTATAACAGAAGCATTGACATGCTAGCTGCCAATATATCACCCTCACCAGCCAACTCTACCCGAGCATAGAAAAGCAAGCATGTCAGGTGATGGATGGAGTGAAAAAGGAGAGTGTATTGCTACATTGTCTGAACAACTCTTGTGTGGTGCAGGACTTGTATTGGAGCCTCTGCCTGTCGGCGCCTGGGCCTTCTTGTCAGTCACTGCAGCAATTTTCACCAAGACGCTCACTTTCAGTCAAGCCTTCAGTGCCTTCACAAATGATGTCATTTGGCTGATTGTAGTCTCTTTCTTCTTTGCCAAGGTCTGTGAAAACCTTGTCTCTTGCGTGAAAGACTGCCATGATGTGTACACAAATGGCCTCCATGCCTTTGGCAAGGAGCTTACACCCCCTATCTGCATGGCAATTCTTTCTCCCTGTTTTGTGATTGCATTGCTATAACAATGCCTTATTTTGCATCAGGAGCACTGAGAGTATGCCTTGATGGTATGATTGAGGTTAGTGCAGCATATGACAACTCTCCCACACCTTAGCTAATCCAGTATCTGCAGTTGCGGTTTTGTCAGCAGCATGGCATCGCATGATGTAAACACTGGCTCTACTACATCACCTGGACTACAGCAGCAGCAGCAGCAGCAGCAGCAGCAGCAGCAGCAGCAACAGGCTTGCAAGGTTTAGTAAGGCCAGGACATCTGCCTGGCTAATGCAAGAGCAAAGGCTGGCACAGGTCAATTGATTTCAAATCAATCAATCAATCAATCAATCTGCTGCAGGGTTTTGAGAAGACTGGGCTGGGAGAACGAGTGGCAACTCTGTTTGTGAAGGCTTTTGGCAAGAGCACGCTGGGTTTGGCATATGGGCTAGCATTTGCAGAGGCTGCAATAGCCCCGGCCATGCCCTCAACCACAGCAAGGGCTGGGGGCATTTTCATGCCCATCATGAGCTCATTATCCCAGAACGCTGGGAGCTTACCTGGTAAGACTTCATAGCCCACAAAACCACATTTAGAGTATTTTAGACTGCACCTCTTCTGTTCTATACAGTGTGACCCAACATGACCAATGCTTGCATACGGCCCCAACACAATCACATGTGGCACTGATACATAACCATGATGAAGTCGGTTTTTTTAATCTGGACCCTGAAATTGAAGGCCATCTGACAGTCATCAGGCCTTGACACAGACGGCACACACACCCAGATGTAGCTGTGGTCGGCAAGGCAAGACAGACCCTATGCAGATCCAGTTTGACAATCAGCAGACTGGCCAGCAGCTCTCACTGTTGTGTTACAGGTACTGAGTCTGCAAAGAAGCTAGGCAAGTTTCTGGTCATGTCACAGTTCCAAGGCTCAGTGCATTCCTCTGCGTTGTTCCTCACAGCCGCCGCACAGAACCTGTTGTGTTTGAAGCTAGCTACAGAGATGGGTGTGGTCATCTCATCCCCCTGGGTCACATGGGTCAAGGGGGCCCTGGCCCCTGCCCTGGTTGGCATGCTTGTCACTCCCTTGCTCATGTACAAGGTCAGTACTGTTCCCCTGTCTCCATGCTGCACTCATCTTCCTCCACTTGTTAGGTGCTTGTTCTTCTCCTGGGTCATATTCAGGGCCTTTTGACCTTGACGTGCTCATCCATCCCTTGCCCATCCATCCAAGATCAGTTTTTGTGTGTGTCCATCAGAGCACAATACCCCAGCAGGCCTCATAGCAAGCAGCAACACCCTTGCCTGTGCCTTGGCAACATGTGCATGATGACTGACATTGCAAAGACCAAGAACGCGGCCTTACTGGCAAAATCAAGGACAATGCTAAGCCTGCAAGCTTGTCACAAATTGTTACCCAACACGATCAGATCCTGGAGTTCAGTCACACAAGTGTCCACATCACAGGCCCTGAAGCAATCACAGCACAAGTAATGACAGACTGTGACTGTGACATGTAACAGACAGACATTGTCGCTTACTCTGGCATGAACAGCGTGTGCTGTGACTGCAGTTGTCTCCACCAGAGATCAAGGACACTCCTGAGGCCCCCAAAGCAGCAGCAGAGCGGTTGGAGAAGATGGGCCCGATGAGCCGGGATGAGCGGATCATGCTGGCCACCATGGGCTTCGCTGTTGTGTTGTGGGTCACCGGAGATGCCATTGGCGTCAGCTCAGTTGTTGCTGCCATGCTTGGTGAGCTTGCAGCTTCACATCTTGCACCGCCTTGTTAGTGTTATGTCTTGTGTGATCTGTGCTCAGCTGTTGCTGCCGTGCTTGCTGAGCGTGCAGCTTCATATTCATTGCTGCCTTGTAACTGTCACGTTTCTCATGATCTGTGCACAACATGCCATGAGTCCCGAGATGCTAGTTGTGTGTTGTTGGTCTTGGAAAGCTCAGCTGTAGCTGGCATGCTTGTCCAGCTTGCAGCTTGACGTCAACCGGTGCCTTGTTGCAGTTGTGGTCCAAGTGATCTGTGTGTAATGAGCTGCCCATCAGTGCACCACAAGCTGCCCATTAGTGCACCATGAGCTGCCCATTGTTCCATGGGTCTCTGCAGATGCCGATTGTTGTCACATTGGTTCTGATTGCTGCCATATACTTTAAGAGGCTCAGGCATGCAAATTTGGCTCATGACTATCTGGCTTTCACAATGTGCCAGAGATTGCGCCAAGGATCAATGCAGCTGCTTTGTCAGCAAGCCTGTTGCAACAATGCTCAGAGAGTCTCTGCATTGCTTGTACGCATGGTGCTTCCATGCATATGTCGCACATAAGGTTGCACGCAATACCTAGCCTCTGATGCACTGTCATGTGCTGAGACAATGTCAGAACTTATGCGGAACATCTGACCAGATCCACACTTGTCTTGCTGTGATATGATTACCTGCATACTCAGACATGCGCTGCTGTGCAGGTTTGTCTGTGCTGCTGTTGACTGGGGTGCTGAAATGGAAGGACTGCCTGCAGTACCCCCCGGCCTGGGACACCCTCTTCTGGTTTGCAGTTCTGGTTGGCATGTCAGGTAAGACCCATGCGACGCCCTCATCAACTACGGGGTGTTACAACCCAAGTGGGTGTGCACAGTGTCTGCAACTTGTCTGGACTTACAGCTTACGTGCATATAAGGACCATAAGCCGTGACAAATACATGTTGAACACACCAACTACAGAGCACAGCAACAATGCACCTCATCTGGCCAGGTCCAAACTTGCTGAGCAAATTATGCTGCCATACAGCCAGGTCCATACAATGACCATGAGCCTTTGATATCACCTAATGAACATGGCGACTACAATGCACATTAGCCACCTTGCATTTTGATTGGCCAGGCTTGCACATCATTCTATTATGCCCCCACCATCAGGAATGCTATTTTGCATTGTGCAATTCATCTGGAACATCATGCGCTCTCCCTGTTGCCTAAACAGTGCATAGTGTCAAGCCTGTTCTGATCTCAACACTCAACACTTATTCGAGGCTGCCCCACCTGTGCTGCAGCCATCAACCAGGAATGTGTCTCACCTCTGTTGCCTGCCTGACAGGTCAGCTAAACAGCCTGGGAGTAATCAAGCACTTTGCGGATGTGGTGGGTGGCAAGCTAGTAGCCATGAACCTGGGATGGCAAGCTGTCTTTGGCTTGCTCAATGTCTGCTACTTTGCCTTGCACTACATGTTTGCCTCTCAGACGGCGCATGTGGGAGCTTTATACTCAGCCTTCCTGGCTATGATGCTTGCAGCAGGTAAGCCTAGTGTCCCTAGAGCCACATGGCACTATTGTCTTGGTGCTGGTTCAATCATTAGACCATGATCTTTGTGAGTCTGCCTGATTCTGTTCAAGCTTATCACATCTGTACACAAAGTATGATGATCTGTCCTACAAGTTTGACAGCAACTGATGTGATATACGACAGCATCAGCCATGTACCCGAGACCTCATGTATGTTTACATGTATTTACCTACATGACGTGTCCATCTACAGGTGTCCCAGGACTTCTGGCAGCATTGAGTCTGGCATACTGCAGCAACTTGTTTGGCAGCATCACTCACTATGGATCAGGGCAGGGCGCAGTCTACTACGGCGCTGGCTATGTCAGCCTGAAAGAAGTTTTCAGCATGGGTGCACTTATGGCAGTGGTCAATTTGGCAATCTGGGCAGTTGTTGGTGGTGCATGGTGGAAAGTACTGGGCTTCTATTGAGAGCAAGATTCGTTTGCTTTGAGCCATTGGTGCACAGTTAGTTGCCAGTCTCGATGACTGTAGGTGTTTCCAATCGTGTACAAGCAGTATGTGAGATATGTGGTTTTGTCTGTGTTTGGCATCGACTTGAAAATTTGATGTACTGGACCAAAGGGCTCAAGATGCTGCGCAACAGGTGATGTCCCTGGGAGTGACAACAAGCATCCCAGCTGGTGCGCTCGGGTCCCAGCAACCAAGCTCTGTTCCTGGTGGCCTTCATGGCGTCATCCCATCTTGCCGTCTCTGTCTGCGCTGCAGCTTATCCAGCTCTGCTATGAAGGCTGCATTCTTAGAGGCCAACTGCTAATTCATGTCCGACATGTCCGAAAGGACATTCAGCTCAATGCTATATATAACAGTGCACTTGATGCCTACAAGTTGAGATGCATATTCTATCGATTGATGATCAAGTACACTGATTCTTTCACTTCATCAAACATGCTTGCTACTGCGAGTTTGGGAAGTTATTCTCGCTTTCATAACTAGGAAAAAGGGCTTAGACCATGCAACAAGAAGTGGTTTCGGAGCGTCGATCTGTTGTGCGTCATGCTGTTCACGGAGAAAGTCAATTGCTTGCACACAGCAGCTGACTATCATCATGTCAAAAGCGCTCCTGGTCACGGCTTGTAAGACCGCTCACATTACCGGGAAGCCAGTCTTACAGCCCCTACATGCGGCTCTCACGGGGTAAGAGTCCTGCACAAGATGTGACGGCTTCGATCAACTGCTTACCCGTAGTGCAATCAGTCTTTGCTGAAAGGGCGTGTACTGAGCTGCAGGCTACAGCAGTTGTGCACGTGGGCTGCAGAGCCTTTGGAAGAGACAAAATTAGACTCACAGACCAGATATTCCACTGTTCAGGCCCCTTCCCAGCGAATTTCAAGACAGGTAGGGACTTCGTTTCTGCAATATACAATGACATTTTACGTATTGAGAGCATGAGCCCTTTGATGGTGACTATGTTAACACAGGTCTATGGAAACTCTGCTGCCACCAATCTAGCTGTCGAGCGTGGCGTGAGGCCAAAGCAGGTAGCTAAGCTATACCAAGGCAGAGGTGGTACATCATCTGTTACCTTATCAGTTCTTCAGCATCTTAATTGCCTTCAACGGCTGTGCCTTTTAGCTGTGCGAATGCTGTCAGTGCACCAGAAAGTCAACAGGGTTGATGTGCATGCAGAACCAGAGCAAACAAGGACACACAGCCGGCTACATCAGAGCACAAAAGGATAAGCTAATGCAGTCTGTCAGAGGCTCTCATCCAGACCCTGCGCTGGACACCTTTTACAAAGGCATGTCAGCACTATGCTCCCGACCAGAGTCCTGCATCAATCACATGCACCTCAATGCCATCATTGGAGCCACAGCCAAGGCTTGGAGGACAGCACGGGTTCGATTCCCCCAGCAGAAGCAAAAGCAAGCGCATGATCAGATGCATGCATTCCTCACCAAAGCGTTTCAGAGCTTGCAGGTCCTGCTGCCAGATACTGAGGCACGGCAGGCGGCCAACATGTTGTGGTCATCAGCCCAGCTGGGGCTGAACCCAGATGCCCTGGTGCCAGGCATGACAGACAGCCTGGCACGGCAGTTCATGGCTGACATAGACGCTGCAGATGCGCAACATTTTGCAAATGTACTGGAGGCATGTGCCAAGCTTCAGCTCAGCCCTTGCCATGGGTCCTTGTGCAAAACAATCCTGAAACATTTAGCAACAGCTGACTTGTCAAACTTTGAGCCTCGAACTGTGGCAAACATACTACACAGTCTAGCCACAATGCCAGCTGCTGCACCTTCCCGTGAGGTGCTGGACGCTTTGTGCAAGCACTTTGAGGTGCTGCTCAAGAGCCGCCAAGCTGTTGAGCTTCCAAATGCTCAGAGCATTGCAAACACAATGTGGGCTCTGAGTAAGCTGAGGCATGCTCCATCAGATGAGCTAGGCATGTCCATGGTGGGCAGGATGGTGGCTCTGTGCCGTGTGCCGAGGCAGCAGCCTTCGCCGCAAGCCATCAGCAATGTTCTGCTTGCATGTGCTAAACTGGGTTTGCCTGCCAAGCAAGCATACATCGACAGTCTAGCATCTTTTCAGTTGAGCTTAGACAGGCAGCACATTAGCAAGCAAGATTATGCAAACACAGCATGGAGTCTAGCTGTCCTAGGGCACTTGCGTGAGGCACAGTTTGGGTTTGTGCTTGATCAGCTTTCTGCATTGTTAGTCAATTATCGTGACCCGTCACAATCTTCACTGCTTGAACTGGTTGCGCTGACCCAGCTGTACCAGGCTCTAGACTGGCTGCAGCCTCCTCAGACTGCAGATACTCAGCAAGGGAAGACATGGCTAAACCTACCAAGGAACCTGGGCAGTTTGGGATTCCGGCCAGCTTGCACTGCAAAGCCACACCCTGCGGCACAGCTCGTCTGCTCAGCTCTGAGACACATGTGTTTGAGGTTTGAGGCCATGCCGGCCATCAGTGGCTACCGCGCAGCTGCTGTACTGGAGCCCATTGGCAGCAGAGATCCAATCGTGGTCTCGTTTGTGTCCAATCATCATCTTAACAACAAGGCATCAAGGTGATATTGAAGCTTTCTCCTGAGCATCATGTTCTCTGTGAGGCCTGTTGTGGGGCACTACCAACAAGCTTGTGGATGCCTGCAATTCTGCCACTGAGCACATCTGCTCATGCCAAATCTTTGCCTGGCCTTTGACGGATAAACGATGGTCCGCTTTGTTGCTTCCCCCACCCATTGCTGGCATGTGCAGCAACTGTGGCCATGTCAACTTCGCTCACAATTTAAACCCTCGAGACAAGAAGTGCAATTTGATTGATTGATTGATAATTGCCATATCTGGAGCATGCATGAGCCCCTGCTTGCGTCTCTGCGCACTGACCCTATCTTTTACTGCAGGCTAAAAGGCGGTGAAGGCTTCAGGCAGCAGCTGCTGAGGCGCAAGGGCAAGCTAGTCTTGCTCACCCCACCCAAAGCTGGAGCTGCTGTGCAGGAAATGGCAGACTACTTGAAGCCCATTCTGACAACTGCAGCAGGCGGTTCCCTGGACGCTTACCACATTTAATGCAAGCACGTCAGTCATGCTCATCCCATGCTGCAGGCAAGTGATGCACACATGTATGTTGCTTTTAGGCCTGGCAAGGTGGGATGTTGACTTGCCTGCAAGTCAGGGGCATGGAAAATCAACGCCGCAGAGGGCCCCCTTGGGGGGCCCGGAGCGGCGTCGGTTGGCCACTTCACTGGCAGCATCCTGAAAGTCTGCATGACCAGACAACACAGTACTCACTATCACCTTCATGTAGTATTATGTTGTGCACCTGCTGCTCAAATTGTGCATATACCTATCAATGTGTTGTACACACATAAGTCTTGCATGCATTGTGCGTAAATCCGTGTCTGTTCAGAAAGTCCAAATTTCAATTCCTACATTGAGCATCATTCATATAGGTGATGTCAGCAAACACTTAGGCAGGCAGGCAAGAAGAAGAATATGGTCGTTGCTGAACTGGAAAGCCAGTCCAAGGCTCATCACACACCGGCATGGATCCTAGTTTGTGTGTCCATAACAGAACCAACAACAGCTGCTAAGGCTGTGTAGCATATTGACATTCTGCCAAAAGCACAGTGTTTTACAACATCAGGCTGCCATTCAGCTGTTTGCATGTTGGGTCAGACTTGGCATGGGCTGAAAGTTAATTAATGAAGGGCATTGTGGGTGAGCAGGGGCTTGACATCATGCTTGGGTGTGCAGTGCAGAGTGTATGAGTGTTTAACATATGCGTTGGTCACACATGCATACTAGCCATATAAAGGCAAGGGACGTGCTGCGTCATCACCTGGCTACCGAAGCATGCAGGTCTGAGTCTGCATGGCTGTTATAGTCTGGGCCAAGAAAGCAGCTGCTGCAGCACAATCCAGGTGCATCTTTTCTGGCCCATTGAGATCCCCCTCAAGCTGACTCAGCTGAGCTGAACCTTGCAGCTCGTCCTTGCGCCAAACCTGATTCAGCTTTTGCACAGCTGATTGCCCCTGGCCAAAGCCTGGCAGACTCTGGAGCAGAAACCCAGCTACGTTCTAAGGACAGCAGATTCTGCCTCCAGGACTAGGGTTTGTAGTTGGGACTCTGGTCCTGAGCTCTGTGTGCGGTCGCTTGTGACTGTGAGTATAGCAGTAGGTACAAAGTATGGTCCTATTGCGTCTCAGGCACCTTAAAAGATTCTGCAAACCATTGCTTTGCGATAGGGCTCACTAAGAAAAATCAATGCTTTGGGATAGGGCAAGCTTGAGGCACGACAAAACCCATTTGCAGTGCCCGGATTCGAACCGGGGTTACCAGGTTCAAAGTCTGGGGTGCTAACCACTACACTATACCGCAGCTGTGTGCCACGTGCCCAAGGGAGACATGCTAAAATTGCTTTCGAGGCTTATATAATAACCACACAGGGCTTGGTGCGGTGGCATTCGATTGTTTTACCATGCTAAAAGTAACAAAGCTTGATATATTAGCCGGTTTGCAAATCAATTGAACAAATCCCAGTACGTTTTAGGCTTCACAACAGAGCAGTCACAAAGTGAAATCTACTGAGCAGGATGCATTGCAAGCAACCTATAGCAAAGCTAGAGCCAATACAGAATGTGTTTTCGCAAATGAACACTGTGCACAATCACTTCATGAAACGCACATTACATGTGCGCAAGTCTGTTCCGGATGGCGTTGTTTTATGTGAATTAGGAAGAGTCCCATTGCAATTATATTGGCAAAAAATGTTACTGAAGTATGTTAGCAGGATCAGTGAGTTACCTCTGACACTGCTGGTTAAGAAGGCTTTTACTCATGCCTCATCTGTGAACACTCTTTGGTGGCAAAAACTGTCCCTTTGGCTGAGCCAGCATAGGTTTGAAGGCGTGTTAGCAGAGGGGCCTTTTTCAGTGGTCAATGCTGAGCAGTGTTTAAGAGACAAGCGGTACCATGGTATCTGCCAGTCTTCAGCTACAAAGGTCAGCTTTTTCATGGACAACATGTTCTTTGACTCCAATGTCATGGCTTCTTAACTTCTGGACATTAGACCCAGTGCTCCATTGTTTTCACTCATCAAGTTCAGGTTAGGTGCTCACTCACTGAGGGTTGAGACTGACAGATGGTTGAGACCCAAACCACCTAGAGAACAACGTGTTTGT
>JAABUK010000665.1_pt1 | contig 70268 bp, 112 predicted proteins | sample 5559141 | NCBI WGS metagenome assembly JAABUK01 (sample SAMN10711869, study PRJNA513367) | rock metagenome | isolation source: Antarctica rocks | place: Antarctica: Victoria Land, Pudding Butte nord | collected 2016-01-03 | reverse complement strand
CCAACTGAAGTCCCAGGCAGGCCAGCAGTGGCAACTTATCAATAACACAGAGAACTACGCAAGCCATACGCTGAATGTCGGAACAATTTTCGTTCACCAACACTTTTTGCCTGCCTTTACAGTATCTCCCGGCTAAGCTATCTGGCAAGCAGCACTGGGTCAAGCAACAGCTGTGATCGCGCTTGCGCAGCGAACGTACTCTTATCAGCGCAAAATTGTCGCGTCGACACTTCAGCAGTCTCGCTCAGATCATGACCGCTTTTGGGCTACCAGCTCAGCCAACTGACTTTACCGAAAACGGCCGTAATTACTGATTTGTTTTGCGATCGTCATCATTACTGTTCTCAGGATGGGTTGGATGATAACTTTAGAGGGGGGGGACCCATCGAGCGTTACAGTCTCCTAAACCTAAAGACTTGCTTGCGGCCGTTTCAAATAGCTTGTTGAAGTCGCTAGTGCCGGCAAGCACGCCGTCTCACCTGTAAACTTGACACGGCCATCTGCAGATCCGAAAGTTCTGTAGCTACTGACGCACCTGGTGTGCAACCTGGACCGTAACGAGCCTGCCTCTTGATCCACCAAGGTGCAGCGTTCGTAAGTTGGCAACCATGAGGAAGAAGGTTGACAGTCGAATTCGAACCTTGGTGGAGAATTGCGTCAAGCAGAAGCGCCGTTCCTTGTTTGTCATTGTGGGAGACAAGGGTCGGGACCAAGTCGTGAACCTGCACTACATGCTTTCGAAAACTGTTGTCAAAGCCCGTCCTTCAGTGCTGTGGTGCTATAAGAAGGAGCTGTACCTCAGCAGGTCAGTCCCAAGCCTTGTGCTTGCCGAGCATGCGGATTTGTCAGGACGCACGTAGCCTGTCACTGGTTTTACCATGCTCAAAGCGACGTGCACCTGCAGTCACAAGAAGAAACGCATGCGCCAAATCAAAAAGATGGCGCAGCGTGGCCTGCTAGATCCAGAGCAAGAAGACCCATTTTCTCTGTTTGTGGCTTCCACTGACATCCGATACTGCTACTACCACGACACTCACAAAATTCTTGGCAACACATTTGGCATGTGTGTCCTCCAGGTGTGCATCAGCTTTTGCCTTTGCTGTCATTTCCTTACAATGCAGAGCATGTTTGGGCAGAGCATGTCCTCTATCGCCAAGCATGCATGTGCTGCTTTGTTGCAGCAGTTCGGGACACCTGGATTGCCACAGTGCAAGGAAGCATTGCTGCAAAGTCATGTGTTTCTGCAATTGGCAAAGTCCTGCAAGCATATACAGCTGAGCACTTTGATCTGCCATAGGACTTTGAGGCCTTGACACCCAATCTTTTGGCACGGACCATCGAGACTGTCGAGGGAGGAGGAATTGTGGTGCTGTTGTTGAGCACGCTGACTTCACTCACACAGCTGTTCAGCCTCACCATGGACGTGCATTCACGCCTACGTACAGAGTCTCACCAGGATGTGACAGGTGAATAAGGGCTGTGCACAAAGATGAGGCAAATACATGAAACGTTGGGCACAATGTGTTGTTGCCGTCACAACCTTGCTTCTTTACATGTCGAAGGCCTCACCTTTGTCCTGCACAGCGCATCAGGTGCCGTGTCGTCCATGCTATGGACAGCTAGATCCTGTCATAGCAAGCAGCTAAACACCTGTCAGCATGACAGCAAGGATAGTTTGCAAACCTTGATCTGCTATGCACAATTCACCCCAACATCAAGTAAGCCCAAACTTGCTATAATATCAAGATCAACATCCTTCATTGTGCTAGATCTTACTGCATGCCCATCATGCACAACGCTGCACTGCAAAAACTTTACTTCCATGATCAGCAGTCCCTCCTGCCTGTGTTTTGGATGTTGAGGCAGGTGTCCTGCCAAGAAGCAGCTGCACAACTAACCCATCGCGTGCCCTGCAGGCCGTTTCAATGAGAGGATGGTACTATCACTAGCTAGCAATCCCTCCTGCCTGCTGGTGGACGATGAGCTAAACATCCTGCCCACCTCCAGCCATGTCAGGAACATTGAGCCCCTGCCAGCTGATGGGCAAGCTGCCCTGGAGGCCGATGGGAAGGACACAGACTTGAAGGGCCTTTCAGACTCCCTAGCAGATACCCTGGTCAGCTGTTGTCACCTCACTGTGATGCATTGGGCACCATGCTAGGCATTGTTGTTTGCATGTGTTGCATGTTGAACGTTGCAGCTGGCAGACATGCTCTGTACAGGTCAGTGGACAGCATGACGAAACCAAGAACTGGACAGCAGCATCATACATCACTTGAGGTGCCTTACATCATCACCAACCATGTCGATGTTACTATCACAATCATTGTCATCATCAACATCATCAACACCAGTACTGTGGCACTTTATCTTATGACTCATTTTTAGTGTGATGGACAGTTTTGGTAATGTCATCATTATGCGTCAGCTGTGCATTGTGCAGCCTGCCGGCCCTCTGGTTGCCAAGTGCAAGAGCCTGGACCAAGCGCGAGCAGTGATGACCTTCCTAGATGCCGCATCTGAGAAGACGCTGCGTAGCACTGTTGCTCTGACTGCAGCACGTGGGCGAGGCAAGGTGACAGCACTCAAGTAGTCATGCTGTACCATTGTGTTGCTCATGTCCATCACTTGCTTAGTTCTCAACCTGTCTTTCACGTAGGGTCTGGATGAGCATATACGGCCTGTTCCTGCATGTATGGTCTGTCTGTGTGCATGTAGGTCTGTGCTTCTAGGGTATGTGCGTAAAAAGGTCTTTGCGTGTAGTCTCTGTGTGTGTAGCGTTCTGCTGTCTGTAGATTGCTTGTAGGGTCTGTGTGTACAGGGTATGTGTGTGTAAGGTCTGTGGATGTAGGGGCTGTGCATGTAGAGTCTCTTCAAGCACTCCTCACAAACATGATGCTGTTGGACGCATGACAAGCTCCTTGTGCACATGACGAGCATGCTTGCAGCAACTTGTCTCTTGCCTCATTTTGCCAGCAATTCCTCTCACTGCTGTTTAATCCTCTCAGATAGGTGTAAGCTCACTGTAACCTCACTGTAACCTCATTGTAACCTCACTGTAACCTCACTGTAATCTCACCGCCATAACTGGCAGTTGGACACCAGCCTGCAGTGCTGTGCTGCAGCCCATGGTTCTGGCTCTGGCCAACGCTGAAACACTACAGCTGGCCTAGTACCACCACTTGACATCTGATGCCAGCAGCTTGTCTTGGTTATGCTGTGATGCGCTTTCTGATGTGCAATGCTGTGGTGCAGTCAGCAGCACTGGGTCTTGCCATTGCCGGAGCATTAGGCTTGGGCTACAGCAACATCTTTGTGACAGCACCCTCCCCTGAGAACTTGAGGACCCTCTTTGAGTTCATCTTCAAAGGGCTGGACCAGCTGGACTACAAGGAGCATCTGGACTACGACCTGGTGGAGAGTACCAACCCTGCCTTCGCCAAGGCTATTGTCAGAGTCAATGTCTTCAAGAATCACAGACAGGTATGCACTTTAACTTCATCGTCCCAAGTCAGCAGTCAACCGTTTGTTGCAATGGCATGCTGTTGATTGCCAAGCAAGCAGTCAGTCTTCAACGTTTGCGGACAGCACTGTGTGTCAGGTCTATGGTGGGTATTTAGTTGTACACAGCATGCAAATTGGGCTGTCAAAGCATTTTAAATTGCCCACGGCTGAATCAGATGCCTTGCATTTTTTGCCAGGATCAAGCTCAGCGTGTAGCCCTGCCCAACAGCATAGATGTGAGCACAAGAAATGCAGTTTCTTGAGCATCCCTTGTGCTCAACTAGTTGTCTTGTTGAGGAGCTGTTGAGGAGCTGCAAAACCAGAAGTCTGGATGTGTGTGATGCAGACGGTGCAGTACATTCAGCCACAGCATGCTGCTCAGCTGAGTCAAGCTGAGCTGTTGGTCATTGATGAGGCAGCTGCCATACCCCTGCCTGTGGTCAAGACCCTGCTTGGCCCATACCTGGTGTTCCTGTGCTCCACTGTGAATGGGTATGAAGGCACTGGCCGCAGCCTTTCGCTCAAGCTCATTGAGCAGCTTCGCACTGAGGTGAGCTATGCGTTATCTTTGAGGCTGTCATGACAACATTGCCTGGCACGACAAAGATGCTGCTATGAAGTCTTCCTGCCTTGCCTTGGCCAGAAGATATGCAACTCGTTTCCCCTGTCAAAGACTTTGCAGCATGCCTCTGAGTGCTGATCTGGACACGTTCATGAGCAATTTCAGCTAAAGGGTTTGTTTGATCCAAATATTGAGGAAATGGGCTTAAATTCAAAAATCCACTGCTCTCACAGGCTGTGTGATACGGCCTCACCTCTGGTCTGATCATTGTTTCCCTTCAAATCAGGATTTCCCACAAGCTTGTCAGCTTTATGTTGACACCTTACCTTTATTTGGTGCCCCTACCCCAGATGTCATTGGATGCTCCAGGCCCTTACGCCCAGTCAACAGCAGACGACTTTTACATCCGTGCAGTCACATCTTGCTTTTGCCTATGTGGTGAGTCATTCTGTTGTGTAGGGAGCCAAGCTGAGCAGTGGTCAGAGCAAGGGTGAGGAGGCAGGGGGAGGGGGAGCATTGGGGGTGGGGGGCAGAAGGTTCCGGGAGGTACAGCTGCAAGAACCCATCAGGTGAGATCATGCTCACATCAAGTCTTGCGTTGTCACATATTCCCTTCAGACCATCATATTGACCTGCAATGTCAGGTGCAGTATATATCTTGAACGTCTGTGCTGTCTGTCTACCAGCTGTCATCTCCAAAAGTTGTACTGGCTTTGCACCTGAGCCTCCTTTCAACGCACAGGACATGCTCTGTCTGTAGCAGTGTGTAGCTGCAACGCAGATGGGCACCATGCCTGCCTGGCATATCAGTGCATCACGAACTGTACGCTGAAGACATCAGCATGGTTGCAAGCACCAGCCTTGAAGGTGCACTTGTGGAAGCAGCTTCACAACAAGCTGCATGAACTCCTTGCACTGCAGTAATGCACCATGTATCATGCGTATGACTCTGCGACTTCTGGCACATCAAGTGTTCTCACTTCTGGCCTGCAGGTATGCAGCAGGGGACAAAGTGGAGTCGTGGCTGCTGGAGCTGCTTTGTCTGAATGCAGCCGAGCACGTACCTAAGCTGCCGTCCCGCCTACCCCACCCCACGGAGTGTGACCTGTACTACATCAACAGAGACACCCTCTTCTCTTATCACAAGGTGGGCTTACTGCATCTACTGCATTACACCCTTGCTAGGGCTCACCACCCTACATGTATGTGGCATATGGTGACTTGACTGTCGGGTGTATAGTGACTTGACTGGCAAGCGTTTAGTAACTTGACTGGCAGGCATATAGTAGCTTGACTGGCAGGCGTATAGTAACTCAACTGGGCAGGCCTATAGCAACTTGACTGGGCAGTTGTACAATAAAGCCACTGTGCAGGCATATGTTGCTTTGACTGGGCAGGCACGTGTTTTATTTCATGCTGTGGAGTACATGGTCAGTACGCCCATGAGGGCATAACGGGTTGCTTTGTGTTGAGACTCTGTGAGGGTCGCAGAAGGTTGTGCAGCCAGGTGGCTCAACGCTGTGCTAGTTTGGTCTATGGTGCAGCATATTGCCGGGTACACCTCTTGTGCAATGGCATCACAGTCTGGAGGTTTCCTCTATGGTGCAGCAAGTCACGTGGTGTATCTCTTGTATAATGGCATGAGATTCTGTGCAATCTCCATCAAGATGCTGTCAGTCACAAGCAACGGACACGGGTGAGGAGCGCAGACAGGAACAGCAAGGAGCCAAGACCTGTGTCCTTTTGTTTGAGTTACTATATGCAAACCACCTTTTTTGATGGATGTTCAAGCTGATGCATCAATCGGGTCTCAGACTTGACGATTTTCTGACAGAAGTACAACAGGAGAAGAGAACACCAAGTGTTGCGCTCCCTTCTCTTTTTGTAGTTCTGTCAGACAGTCATCGAGCCTGAGCCCCTGTCGGAACATCTGCTTGGACACCTGCACAAACTTTTGATTTGCACCCAGTCAGTCACACAAACCAATGCAGTCTCAGCTTCTTGCTGATCAGTTCTGCTCTCGGCACCCATGTGCACAAATTGGTGATTTGCATCCAGTTAGTCATACAAACCAACACATGTCTCAGCTTCGTGCTGTTCAGTTCTGCTCTTGTCACCCATGTGCACAGATTGTGCCTAACAACACAACAGATTGCATGAGCCCAAGCCCACGTGACCAGCTTCAATGCCTGTTATATGTGTCATCACTCAAGCAGAAAGTCAGGCATGTATACACCTGTGCTTCCAAGCCAGGATGTCTGATGAGTCACAACTGGCTCCACACCCCAGACTGTAAGGTATAGAGCGAAAATATTGTGCATATATCTGACCGCCTGTCTGTGTGGTGTTGTAGGCTTCTGAGGCATTCCTGCAGCGCATGGTGGCGCTGTATGCTTCCAGCCACTACAAGAACACTCCCAATGACCTCATTCTGATGAGCGATGCCCCTGCGCACCACCTCTTTGCCCTTCTTGGACCTGTTGATGAGACACAGGTTGGCTTTCACATGCTATACTGGTGTACGGCTTTTAAGTGTGCCTGTGCACCACCTCTTTGCCCTGCTGGGACCTGTTGATGAGACACAGGTTGGGTTTGACATGCTATACTGGTGTAAGGGCTTTGTAGTGTGAACATGCTATACTGGTGTAAGGTTTTTGTAGTGTGAGCATGCGTCTTCAGCTGCTTTGCTCCGAGAGTCGGTTCTTCTTGCTACACAGCAAGCATTGGATTCTGCTTCATCTTGCATGTCTTGTGCATGAGATGATGCCAGGTAGGTCAGTCTGCAGGATTTGGCATTGAAGCATGGTGTCGCATGACTTTCTCCAAATGACATGCTTGTTAGCAAGTGGGTCCCATATGATGCAATGCTGCTGCAGAATGCCCTGCCAGATGTGCTCTGTGTGGTTCAAGTGGCCCTGGAAGGGGCAGTCTCGAAGAAGGCCGCCCTGAACAGCCTTGCGCAGGGCAACTTGCCCCAGGCGAGCCCCTGTTTTCTTCTTGTATGTGTTTTCCAATCAGACGTTTCGCAACACCAGCACTCCAGTCCTGCTTTCTTATTGCCTCTATGCTCTGGCAGCTTGCCAACTTGTGTCACCTTGAACAGTTGCTGGTGTCCCCTGTGGCTTTTGTCTGCTCATATCCTTGCTCCGTTCATCACCATGTGTCAGTCCTCTTTAGCAGCTTGCAAGTTAACGCTTACATGCAGCACAGAGTCAAAGCGGAGCGCAACGCGATGTCACCGTGCACCCTCAGGTTGCAGGCACAAGCAAGCATCTTGACAAATGTCCATGCCTGTGTGCATGTCAATGTGGTGCTTGCCGTACCAACATAAACACTCTGTGCGAATAACAGGACATCTCTATCCATACTACAGACATATATAAAATCAGACAAACACCAGCTTCAATCATTTGGTGATCATTTGGTGAGCAAGGGTAATGTTGACTGTGTAGGGAGACTTGATACCTTGGACCATAGGGCAGCAGTTTCAGGATCCAGACTTCCCTTCACTGTCAGGCGCTCGCATTGTGCGCATAGCGGTGCATCCAGGCCTGAACAGGGCAGGGTCAGATTCACCCCTCCCCCCCCCCCCCCCCGTTGGGCTCGGGCTGAGAAACTACATGGCATCTGTAGTGAATCATGAATGTCTCGATGTGTGTATCCCCCCCCCCCTGGCCCTGCCTACATGCCGCTCCCAATTTATCCCATTTTGCAGGCGATATCAGGCTGAGAGACTACATGGCGTCTGTCATGAATCATGAGTGTGTGAATGTGTGTATCACCGGCTGTGACAATGTCTGTGGCTTGCAATTGAGCACTTTCCTGGGTAGCCGCACTGCTGGTCATGATGCGTGTATCTCAAGGAATGCTTCAGGTTCACTAGCTAGTCTGCACAGTTTTGTGTAGCTGCATGGAGAATCATTCATTCAGATACAATGCAATGGAAGGTCTGCAAACAGTGCTGTTAATTGTGCACTTCAGACACATAAAGTGTCTGGCAAACAGGTGTGTCAGAGCTTTGTGAGAGCAGCATGAACACAGTATCTGTCGTGTGAGGCAGCTCGAGCCTGTATGTTTTCACCTGTGCAGGTATGGGTCGAGATCCATTGACCTACTGAAGCGCTACTACCAAAACGAGCTCACAGATCTGGCAATGGATGACGCCCCAGATGCCTCAGAGCTTAACGGCAAGGCTGAGTCACGAGCTGATTCCAATCACCACACCAGCACGAGCGGCAGAGGTCCCAGAACCCTACCAGAAACCCCATCTACCAACGGCGGTTCTGCCGGTTCTGCCGCCCTGCACAGTGAAACCCTAGCCCCCAGATCTGCCCTGCCACCACTGTTGCTCACCCTAGGGGAGAGACCGCCGGAAGCCTTGCAGTATCTGGGCACCTCCTTTGGGCTGACATTGCCCCTCTTCAACTTCTGGGTGCGCAGCGATTACAAGCCAGTGTATGTGCGACAGACTGCTAGCGACATCACAGGTGAGGCTTGTGAACTGCATGCAATGTGACATGAAGTCGCTTTTTGTGCTAGCTTGCTCAGCTTCTAGACTGTTTCAGATCATTTGTCTGTACCTGAATTTTGTCAAGCTGTATCGACAATAGCACAGCCAGTGATAAGATTTACACTGCAGCATTCGTGATGCACATTTGAAATGTTTCACCCGGCAGTGAGTTTGCATTTGCACCCAGGAGTTCCTGTTTGACAGATTGTTGTAAAGTATCCGATGCTGCATGCACTCAACTCCCATTCAGTTCACACTAGGATGAGTCGTCCTCCAAGCACAGCTGCTATGGAATGTTGCCCACACTCCTGTTGATAGTCTTCACAGCAGAAGATGCTGTCTCATCACATGACTCCAGGCTGCCGCCTCAGAAGGGTCCCGTTATGATTGCTGAAAAGCGTAAAATTTTCTTTTCTTTTCTTTCATCATATCATGTCTTCTGTGTGACAGGTGAGCACACAGTAGTGATGCTACATCCCCTGCAGTCTCAGCTAGTGGAAGGCACAGCCTGGCTAGACCCCTTTGTGCAAGACTTCAGAACCAGGTTTCTGACTCTGCTGTCTGGGGCATTTCGGGGCTTTGCCCCAGCCTTGGCCCTGACCATCCTGGACCCCCAGCTGACCTTCACAGAGGCCCAGGTTGAGAAGGGGGTGTCAGAGGGGGGTGCCATCAGGAAAGCTGACGGCAGCCCCATGTCTGCATATGATCTGAAACGGTTACAGGTATGGGTCCATAGGGTTTAGCTGTATATGGGTCTGTACGGTTTAGCTGTGCAGATCTCAAACCTCACAGTCTCTGGCTGGTCAACATCAATCATCAGTGTGGCAATGCAATTGCAGTGTACGAAACTGGCAAGATTTCACTGACTTGGCCAGTCTGTTGTCACTCATTCTTGCATGCCCAGCACAGAGCAGCACTGCTGTAACAGCAAGGTACTGCAGAACAACATGCATCAGAGTCCATGCCCAATGGTGTCAACGTCCGCACCTGACCCTTGAAACACCCCCAAAAATGACCCCAACATACAAATCAAAGTTGGCCTGCAGAAATCTTCAGTTGCCACTGAAAACTGTACTCAGTGTCAATCATCTTTTGCTACTAGCAATGTGCTGTTAGGGAGTCCCTACGTCTATTGACAGCCCTGTGGGGCTCTGTTCAGGTTTTTTCCTTTTTTAAATACCTATTGCTATCCATATATTGGTTATCCCAGTCCCGCAGGTACCATTGGCTCTCAGACGCCTTTCTTCATTTGATGCAGGCATACTCTAACAATCTGGTGGATCATCACATCATTCTGGACCTGCTACCGTCCCTAGCACAGGCCTATTTCAGCAATCATATCCCCGCCAACCTGTCATACCTGCAAGCTGCCATCCTGCTGAGCCTGGGACTGCAGCAGAATGACATCTCATCTCTGGAATCTGCCATTCAGCTGCCCCCAAACCAAGCCCTGGCGCTCTTCAACAAGGTAACACTCTTGGCAACATCACAAGCGTATACAGCTGATGTTGGACTTTCCTGTTGCATACAGACACATCCCTGGGAGGAAGTTCAGCTTAGGAACCCTGAATGCACACATGTCTAGCCTTGTCTCACATCAGTCTCGCAAGCATCACACATTTGTTGTTTTGCTGCTACAGAGAAAGCTGATCAATATCTTGCTGAGAACTCATTGCTGTTGGTTCTGTGATGAGGATTCTGACCAAGTCACTCTTCTTCTTGGTGTTGTGTGGTATCTTTCGGAAAGGCTGAGCCTGCATCATTGTGATTTATCTGATTGTGAGTGTATGTGTGTGATGTGTCAGGCAGTGCGCAAGCTGCATGGGCACTTGAAGGCTGTGAAGGAGGCAGCAGTGGAGCGTAACCTGCCCCAAGCCAAGCCCATCACCCTCACCCCTCAGGAGCAGTCCTTAGATGAAGATCTGGATGAGGCTGCACAGGTAAGATTGCTGGTGTACAATGGCAATTACCTGCTTGTACCGTGCTTGTGATGCTTTGTTGTGGTTGCACAGCCACCCTTCATGACTAGTTTTGGGATCAAAAACTCATTTGGGCTGCAGTGATGCACGCTTCTTATATGCATGCTAGTGTATGCATCTGTCATGCCCAGCATGCAAAGCAGAACAAATCATGACGCTTGATTGTCTAACTGCTGTCTCAGCTGTTTTCTGACGCTGCAACATGGTTCACAGGCTGCAAATGATGCCATGCGAGAAGCATTGAAGCCAGAAGATCTGCAGCAGTACTCAATCATGGGCCAAGATAGTGAGTTTGAACAGGCTCTGCCCGGTGGTGCTGTGCCAGCCAGTGGCATTGTGAATGTCAAGAGTAGCGAGGAGAAAAAGGTGTTGGACAAGGGCAAGCCCCAGAAGGAGGGGAAGCTGTATAAGAGGGATGGCAAGAACCAGCAGGGGAGGAAAAACAAGGCGGGCGGTGGTGGCAAGACTAACCACAATAAGAAACAAAGAACATAACCTGTGCTGTTGCTGTCTGCTTGCAGTTGTGCTTGTTTGGTTGGTGCTTGCTTTGTGCTGTGAACAAAATTTGTCAGGTCTGAGAGAAATTTTCAGAGTTGTCTATGCAGATCATTTCCAGAGTGTCCTTCTGACTGCATATCTTGTTACTGTGAATATGTCCAAGCAGTCTGCTATCTTGTCATTTAAAGAATTTGCTCTTTGTATTCACAACGTACAACAATTGATATTAATAATATAAATTTGTGTGTAAGTTACAAGAACTCATGATGCCTTGTCAGCATTGACCCAGTCCCCAGGGCTGCAGCTGGCCTTCAGCTGCTTGGCAAATTCAATGTGCATTTCGTGATCTGCCTTGTATGCTATGATGTGGCCCATTGGCAGACCTGCATGGCCTTTCTCTGCTATCAAGGACAAGTCACCCTGCACGCCACCACAAAGCGCTTTGCTGACCATTCTTCAGCAGTGATGCAGGCATCTATGCATGCTAACATGCACTGCTACGAGGGTGCATCCTCTGACCCCATGCAACAGCAAATCTACAAGCTTATACTCTACTCTCCTCTACTCTACACTCTGTCCCTCGCCCACAATGTGCAATCCACACAGATCTTAATCAGCACAGCTCTCAACTCAAACAGATCAGCTATGCGCTTGGAGTGGCAAGCTTGTGAAGCTGCATGTTGGTGCTTCACAGACAGCTATAGTAGGAATTTTTTTGGAGACACAGGAACACACCGTCAGGTGCAAAGTAAGCGCTCTGGCAGGTGAGGGAGTGGGAGACGCTGCTGACAGGCTTCCCCCCTTGGCTCAGCTTGCGCACATCCCAGATGCAGATGCTGTTGTCACTGCAGGCTGTGGCCATCAGATGCTCCTCACCCGGCTCAATCTGCATCACACCACGCAGTCAAACACACTCAGACGGTAAAGAAAAGACTACACCTTCTGGCATCAATTGAATGAGAAGTTCCAAACCTGGCTCAATCTGCATCACACCACGCAGTCAGACACACTCAGAAAAAGAAGAGGAAAGACTACACCTTTCGGCGTCAATTTAATGAGAAGCCAAGTCATATACCAGGCTGCCCAGGTCAAACACACTCATACCATGCTTGTGATAACATTGTCGCAAAACACGTCAATGGGCTGTGTTCTGATGGCTGTGACGTGGAACTGCATGCATATACAGTGGCAGCATGACAACATGCTTCTGTTGCAGTGCGACATGTCTGATGAAGAAGATCTGCTTTGCCATTGGCAAGGTGATGGGCTTTGAGTCTGCAAGACAATGCAGCATGTGTGCTGACAGAGAAATCGCATCAATGTGTTCCGCACCTTCTGGCTTTTGCCAAGTGGGAACATGTGGATTTTGAGGTAGGTGCTACAAAAGCAAGCAAGGTGTGTGGTGACATAGCAGGCTGCTCACGTTGACAGTATTGATCTTCTTGTCGTGGATGTTGAGAGCAGTCTGGGTGAGCTGCTTCTGCCTGGCATCAAAGCCTTGCAAGTTGCCTTCATTGTCGCCCACAAACCTGCATTGCAACACAGCCCACTCATTATTCACTCATTCATTCATTCATTCATTCACGCATTCACTCATTACATGCCTTGCCCCAGCATGCCTTGCGTCAGGGTCAGCTGAATACTCTAGGAGGTTCTGTTTTTACAGTCAGTGTACTGACAGTGATGTGTCGCAACACTGTCGGCTTGCATGGTGGTCAAACTTGGAATCATCTGTAACCACAGCATTCCTGTGGTCCACCATGCTGCTGATGAGCTGGCACACTCACTGCCACCACGTGCAAGTCTGACATATGTCGCAGGTATGATGTCTTGCAGGAAGCATGGCGCACATGAGGGGTGTGTACACAAGGAATGCGCAGCCCAAGGTCAAAGGAAGGATTTTGGACCCTGAAGACCCAAAAGAACAATACAGCATGCATGATATTGTGAATGCCTTTAAACATAGAGATCTGACAGCTGTTCTCTGTGTTGATGATAGAATAGCCAATAGAAAGCAAGAGAAATTTATTCTACACCAACTGTGGGTTTCAACTGGTAAGCAAGGCAAGGTGCAGACATTGGCCAAGCGCTCATCATAGCAGGCAGGTAAGCTGCTGCCCTGCATGCAGTTCAGCCTTGCTCAGCAAGGCAGAATGAGTCAGAAGCCTTGCTAGGTCCAGGCGCACACACCATGATCTGTGCACACACCAAATAGGCACAGTCTTGAAAGCAAGCTGTGTCATGCGGCACAACCTTGATGCTTTGAGCTGCACTGTTTTTGCAACAAATTTTCTGGTCTTACATATAATTTGGCTGTTTAAACAGCGTCAGATGGTGGACTTGATGCCTAGGGATGATCTTTGAGAGAACATGTATACTTGGTACCACAGAGAGGTGGCGTCACTTGCTGGTTTGTGTTGCAAGTGATGATCGCAGGCTCGAGCAGGGAGGGCTCACCCTGAGGATGCATCCGCCAGGCAATCCATCGCAGAATACTCAGCCTCAGGGTCGGTCACCAGCAGCTCAAAGGTGGCTGTTGAAGGGTCCAGCATTCGCACCGACCCATCATAGCTGGCTGTCACCAACTTGGCACAGTTGCCCCTCCCCCCCGCCCACCTGTGTTTCAATTACAGCTGTGGGGGTATGGGCCTGGGGTGTGATGGCACAGGTCTGGTGACGAGATGGTCACAGGAATGGTCACAGACAATCAATCACTTGGACAAGTCATGTAGACATGACGACTGCCTCTGTTCGGAGCTTGCTTGCAAGATGATTGTGCGATGTGCATCAGCCTGGTGACACAGGGGCGGCAGAAACAGACACAGCAGTCACTGCCTGCTTGCAGACTCAGGAGAATTTTCAGGACAGAAGGGTCAGCTTCAGTTATGTGACCTCCTGACCTGCCTGCTTACTCAAAATGGGCCAAGAGAAAAGGGACTATCGAAGTGCATGAATGCATGAGTGAGTGAGTGAGTGAGTGAGTGAGTGAGTGAGTGAGTGAGTGAGTGAGTGAGTGAGTGCATGAGTGAGTGAGTGAGTGAGTGAGTGAAAACACATGTAAGCGGACGAGCTGTGAGAAGTATTGCAGCCAGGGTAGCTATATGCACCTGGCATCCAGCAAGACTGCAAGTCCTACAGCTGCCAGAGAGATATGGATGATCTGGCCACATGTGACCACTGCTGGAAGCAAATGTCAATGAGTGACTAGTGAGTGAGTGAGTGAGTTCACCTGAGACCTGAGATGTACTGGTAGTGAGGAGCCAGTTCTAGCACACCGTCATCATCCCCTTCCCTCATCTCTAGGTCCTCACCCTCCCCCTTGTCTGTACACAGCGTCCCAGTCAGGCTTGACCATCGGAAGGCAAGCAGCAGCAACAAAGGGCAAAGGCTCGGAATCTAAGGGCCTCATGGAAGGGAAGAGGGACCCTGGCTTCTTGTTGGCAGCAATTGAGTGCAATGACAAAGCATGCACAAGGTATGCAAGAAGCCGTGTAGGCAGCAATGGCTTTAAATCACCAGCAAACAGCAACGTGAAACAGTGCGGTGAAAATTTTGAGGTATGGCGCATGGCTGCATCTGCAAAAGTTGTGTGTCCAACAGCAGAAGCCATCTTTAGGCAACAGCATAGGGCCTTTCTCCCAGCACCAAGCAACAAAGTGACGGCAGCAACAAAGATTACCCTTCACAGAAAAATAACAGACAAGCTACAAGACTTCGATGCTTCAACAGCAGCAGCAGCAGCACACCTGACTTGTCTCCTTTCACAGACTGCTGCTGCCCTTCAGCCTGCCCTTCATTCTCATAATTCTGCCCTTTGTTCTCCTTGATGGCAGAGCCGGAGGGCCTTGCCAGGTCAGCATCAACGCTCCACAGGCCGATATGGCCGGACTTGTCTGCTGCTGCTAGGATGAGGGTGTCAGTGCAAGGATGGAAAGCCAGGTGCACAATGCCATTCTTTGTCACCTGTGACATACACACACACTGCACCTTAAGCAATCAGGCTCAACAGTGCATGTGTCGTGTGTAACCCATGCATGGCAGCCTACATCTCCCTGAGCATCCATATCTAAGAGGACACACAAGATATTGACACACAAGATATTGACACACAAGATATTGACACACACACACACACACACACACACACACACACACACACACACACACACACACACACACACACACACACACACACACACACACACACTGCACCTTTGGCAATCAAGCTCAACAGTGCATGTGTGGTGTGTAACACATGCATGACAGCCGACATCTCCTGGAGCATCCATATCACAAGAGCAAATACAAGATGTTGTCAAGCAACCGCCTGAACTGATAGGCCATGTGACTGTTGCCAGGCGTAGATGCTGTTGACAGAGGTGTGCGTGTGCACCTTGGCTACATCATTCTCCTGAAGGTCCAGCTTGGACAGCTGGGCATGGGTGGGGTGGTTGCCCTTGCCCCCTGCTAGGGTGGGCCCAGTCTGAGCCTTGAGTAGGTCCAGGAAGGCAGCATCACTGCCAGGCCGCCCGTTCAGACTGCTGAAGTCAGTTGCACCTGCACCGTTGTATACATGACACCATTCAGACTGCTGAAGCCAGTTGCACCTGTACCGTTATATATGTGGCAGCATTCAGACTGCTGAAGTCATTGGCACCTGCACCATTGTACACATGACAGCATGCAGGGAGAGTGCAGTGGAGGTTGGGATGCAGGGACAGTGCAGTGAGGTTGGGATGCAGGGACAGTGCAGTGGGGATCAGGATGTGGGCAGCAGTAAGCACAGTCATGCAGGGAGTTTGCCCAGGATTGAGCTCAGCTGTTGCATAGCCAAAGGTTCTGAAACTATATTGGTGAAGAAATTTTTAAAAAACCTAGAAGATGGTAGATGATATCAACTAAAAGTTAGGAACACAATTGCAAGCTGGAGTCCTGTCGCCTCATGACAAGTGTGGCAAGCTGACGTGAAGGATGCAGTTGATGACTGAACATGCGTAAATCTCTAGCTAGGTAAGTGCAAGCCTAGCAAGGTAAGGTATGTACAAATCTTTGCACATTGTGCAGATTGTACATGATGCTTGACGCAAGCAGCCAAGCAAAGCCATGCCAGAAAAGCCATCAGAGAAGGATCTCCATCATCATTCCTAAAGACAGCAAGCAACAACATGTGTAGGCCTGTGAGGCTATCAGGCACATGACAGGCCTACTGGTGGGGAAGGCTGATGGGGACCAGACAGACCTACTGATGGGGAACTGGTGGGGAAGGCTGATAGGGACCAGACAGACCTACTGATGGGGAACTGATGGGGCAGGCTGATAGGGACCAGACAGACCTACTGATGGGGAACTGATGGGGCAGGCTGATAGGGACCAGACAGACCTACTGATGGGGAACTGATGGGGAAGGCTGATAGGGACCAGACAGACCTACTGATGGGGAACTGATGGGGCAGGCTGATAGGGACCAGACAGACCTACTGATGGGGAACTGATGGGGAAGGCTGATAGGGAACAGACAGGCCTACTGTTGGGGAACTGATAGGAAGGCACCACGTATCAACTGATGGGCCAAGCAGCAAGCAAAGCTGTGCACAGACAGGGGCTCACTAGGGGGGTGGCGCTCCCGGGGCTGGGCTGGCTCAGAGGGGTCAGGAAAGCGAATGGCTTCCCCATTGACCAGGGTGATGTGACCCCCCCTTCCCTCAGTGTCCACGGCCGCCCCGTCTGCCTGGACCCCCCTCTGCCTCAGGGACGCCCTCCTGGGAGCCTCCTCTACCTATACAGGACAGAAGCAATTGGACAGATCAGGCAGAGCCAAAGCCATGAGATATGATCTACACCGTGCAGCCAACTACTGCTACTTGCACCATCAGGCATTGCTGATAGGCATGAGACATGCTTCGTCCCATATGCCCAGTTGCAACTTGCAGCGTGACATTGGTCAAGGCGTGTGGTTACACTGCAGAGTGACGCTGCATCCATGTCAAAGTGACGGCTGCAGAGACGACTAGTGGTGGCACGTTGAAAATAGATGGCTGCAGAAGCACCAAGCATTGCTTCTTTGCAGCTGTTTGAAAGCAGAAGCTGATGCAAACAGAGCCGATGCCCCCTCACGGGGTAGGGCCTTAGCCTCAGCAGGATTTGTAATCTATGCTGGCAACCATCGGGGTAGCCTCGTACAATAGGCCTATCAAGACTAAATCACAAGGAAAAAAGGTTCAGCTTGCTTGGGAGATGGGTGCCTACCGGAGCCTTATGCCTCTTGGAGGAGATGCCCCTCTGCTTGGCAGGGCGGGCTTCCTTCTTGGGGGCCATGCTGCTGGCCAGGCTGGGCAGGTGCAGGGCAGCCATGCGCTCCTTGTTGCGCGCAATGTGCTCTGCACGCTCACGCTCATATGCTGACATCTCTTCCACTTTCTGCATCATTCAGAAATCATCACCGTGCAGATAACAAGTCATACCACAAAAAAGTTTTATCTTCACATTTGGGTTTGGGTCTGTCATGTTGGATTGTTGCTGATACCCTTTCTTCAGTGGACCTGTATCAATGAGGCAACAAGTTGCTTTAGCATCTTCTTGAGGGTATGACTACAGCTGGTCACAAGGGGATGGGGTGATTGCGCTAGTAATTATATGCTCTCTCTCTCTCTGTGCAGGAAGCAAGCATGATCCCAGGCAGAGGGAGCAAAAGGCAGTTGACACATGCATAGAATTTCACTGTCCCCAAACGTTTCTCTACTTAGATTTCCAGTGTAGAGATGCCGTTTCTGAATTGAATTTGACGTTTTGAGATTGAAAAGAGATGAAAGGCCTGCCATCACTGAGACACACAGCTGGTAGTGAGTGTAGTCCTTCGAATGTGACATGCCAGCCTGTTGGAGAAGTATTGCATTCATGTCAGTAGTCATGGTAGTGGCACCGTGTGTCATGACTACTACCATGACTAATGAAATGAATGCAATACTTCTCTAACCCAGTATGCTGTGCCTGTGGTATGCAGGACAAGCTTGCTGGACTAGACTTGCAGCTGCGCACAGGCAGCGTACAAGGCAGGCCTCGCACACAGATACATTGATTCTTGCACATCAACCATCGACTCACTGCTTACTGGCTGGAAGCACATGATACACCTGTAGCTGCTGTGATCTCATGTTGAAAGTATGAGCACAAAAAGGTAGTCCATCATGTCTAAAACAGTTGAAGTGTGGCTTGGAGTCGCATAGGCATGTGCATTGTGCAGTATAGGATTGAGTTTCATCAATGATGTTGACAGAAGTGCTGTTGGGCGACTCTCCCACCCAAAGGCGTCACACCATATATGATTGCCCCAGGACGGCAGCGGGCGCAGAGAGGACAGCATACATAGCAGTGCTTCCAACACCAGGAGGAGCAGCAGGCTCACCCAAGGCATCAAACACTGGGCCAGCTGCAATGCATTTTCACTTTGGCCCCCCCACAGTACTGCAGACAACTATGCCTCAAGCTGCTGTACCTGTGTCTCACCTGGGGACTAGGCAGGGGGAGGGCAGGGCTCAAGACGGACAGTGTCAGTCCTATAACAAAAATGGTACAGCTGATGTTGCGGTGAGCATGCACCTGAGAGTTGCTGAGGTCACATTGCACATTTACTGTGTCGTCTGCAACTGAGGTCGCCTGTACTCAATCAGAACTGGGATCCCTATCCTTTCTGATTACAGGAGAAGCAATAGGAGGCAAGATGGTGATAATATTGAACAGGCATGACATACTAAAGCCCCCTGACATGTCAAGATCAATCAATGAAGCTATGGGAGGCATGATTGTGCCGTATTAAACAGGCTTGACATATTAACGATGTAGCATAATCACACCTCCCTGCGCAAAGTTGTGTGATCAACAGACACCAAGACCAAACCACCTAACGATTAATTGCACGCATTACAGAGGTTGCTGCCAGAGCCTCTATGTGTCAGCCATCTAACTTGATACCTCTCACCATATTGGCCTTGACTTGTTGCACATCATGGCCACATTTGAGTTCATTTGCCTTTTGCAACAATGATTTCACGTTGTCAATGGTGACCCCCAGGGTTGATGACAGGGAAGAAATTCCTCTGACAAGTCTAGATTTGCAATGCATTTCATCCAGCATAGCAGCTCTGGTCAGTACATCACAACCATAAGTCAGAGCATTGGGCCAAACAGTCTGCTTTGAGCTGAAAGTACGTCTGTGCCTGCAACGTATCCCACCTTGTCTCGTGTGTGATGCTTTCAGGATTCTGTTGCTTGTCAGTATGCCTGCAGTTTGTGCCATCACTTTGTGCATTTCATCACCAACACAACAGCTTACATGGTGCATGACTTTGTTGCATGATGGCACAATTACGTGTGCCAATGTTGTTTGTACAAGAGTTGCTTGCTGGCAAGGCTTTGTGAAGGTCATCCTGCTATTCCCATGACTGCCTGGGGACACTGTTTAGCAGGCCGTCAACAGCTCAGCAGGATTCAGATGCAACCCTTTTCAAAACAAATGTGTGTTCCACAGAGCAACTTTAGACCAAAATCTGCCAGGGACTATACAGAGGCAATTCCACGCTGTGGAAAATGTTGAAGACTATAACAATATGGCAATTATCAATCCAAGTTTGTATGCATTTTGGCATATATTGTAACAATCAGGCTCCAAATGCTAACTTGCTTCTTGCTGACTCTCCCACTGAACCACCCTGACTATCCGTCTTTTTTCTTGTTTTTGCTTGATTTCTTGGGTGGACTTTTCTTTGCCTTGCTTGTTTTGCCAGGACTGTCATCAGGGGCTTTAGAATTAGATGCTAGGTCTTTTGAGTCCTCATCAGCAGGTGCAGACTTAGAAGCCGGGGGTGGGGAGGAAGGAGGGCGCACCACAGCTTTTTTGCCGATCTTGGGCTGCTCAGAAGCTGTCTCAGCATGATCTGCTGCCTCCTCCTGTTCTTCCTCTTCCTCTGATGCTCTCTCCTGATCCTCTTCTGAGTCTTCATCCTTCACAGCCTTTGCTTTGGCCTGCACACAAACACACAGGTCAACTACATATGGCTTGTTCCATACCAATACGTGGTGACAACATACGCAACCTGTGTGATCATCAAAATGGACTAATTACCATTGGTTCCCACTGCAGGTTTTTGTCATGAGATAAGGCTACATGATCGACGCCAGTGTACTTGGAAAATATCCAGCAAGACAGAGCAGGAATCAAGCCCGCGTGCAGGCTGATGATCGGATGATCTCATCTGGCAGGCGTCAATTTGCCTTTGGTTCCCCTGAGCTTGCCAATTGCATGTTGATATTTGCATTCATTTGGCAAAACTGCAGTGCAGAACAGACAAACCACCCAAGAAAGGGACAGCAGATATGCCAGACTGACAAATGAACAGGACATCACAGGATTGCAAGCCATAGGCCAGAAGGCAAACAAGAGGTAAATCAGACGGCACAGGGAAGCTGAGCACACACTGTCTTGCGCTTTTTGGCTGGAGGTGGGGAAGCAGGCTGCTCAGCCGGCGGAGGGTGCTCCTTGTTGTAAGCCTTGGCATCGCTTTTGCTGACACCAAACTGGTTGAAATACTCCTCCCTATCGCCCTCTTGCAAAATTTCAAGCCCCTGCATCATGCACTCAATCTTTTGGTTGACCTATCAGTCTGAGTTAGAAACGAAACCGCCCAGCATGGGTAGCTGCAAGGGCAAAAAAGCATGAAGGGAACTCAAAAGCTTGCTGTGCATGATACTGTCTGCAGCAGTACGCATGTCATGTTGGAAATGGAGCAAAACAGGCTTGTTGACCTTTGCACAGAAAGATTGCTGTACAATGTATTGCAGTGCAACTGTGCTTCTCACATTAGACTGGTTGCTAATCCAGTGGAATCAGCTGTCAAGTCAAACAGCTAATTTGCTGAAGGAGTGCAGCACGATCTGTATGGCCACCAAGCACATGCATGCTGCAAGATACCTTGAAAGACAGTAGGCTGAAATCATTTGCCTCTGCAAGGACAGGCTTCAACTCTTCTGCTGCTGATTTCACGCTCAGCAGGATTCTTGAGCCTTTCACTGTCATGACAAAACGCAGGTCGCCCTGCAAAAGACAGCATGTTGATACCCTGCTGTGTAAACAGCTTTGATGTGCCCACAGAACAAGTACTCTGTCAGCACAGAATTTTGGTTGGACAAGGCATATATAGCACAAACCTTGCTGAATTTCTGTCCCGTTTTCTTGTCTGCTCCTGTGTTTGTCTTGCTATACTCCAGGCTGCAACCTTCCAAGAACGGAACGACTTTCTGCAGTAGCACGTTCATGACGTGAGAGGCACAGCTTAGGTCTTGTGCGGTGGGATGTGTTACTACTCTAAAAAGCAACGGCTAAGCATACAAGCAGTGTCCCGGTTGATGCTACAGCGACAGGTCGTTACAAATGGGGATATGTTTGCTATACGAAACATGCCCGTATCATTGAAAACTCAATCCTGGCCAAACGGCTACACTGGCAAGCGTCAAACACTGCATACCTGCCAGGTCATGCTTATATGTCCACCCGAATACGCCTCCACGCCCACGCGATGCTCGCCCTTCTCGATCTTCTCTCCAGTGGCTTTGCACGTGCTGCGATTGGACTTTGCCACATCGAGGGTGACAATGCTGCGTGAGGGCTCTGCCTCTGCCATGTTGTGATCACTCAACTCGACGGATTCAGACGGCAAGACAGGTTGATATGGAGACGAAAGCTACAAGTGCCCGAACCTGTTGCTCACGAAACAAGTTGCGCTCGAACACCCTTCGAGCAACAGTCCGTTGCTGCCCGCGCCAGTATTTTGAAGCAAACATCTCTGCAAAGCTGCGACCACGTAGTCATTCCATGTCGTTCGTTTGTGTTCAGATTCCCTAATAACCCATTTCCCAATTTTGTAAAACTCTTCTCACAGACCTTGTGTATGCTGACGACATTTGTGTCTTGGCTGGCAGCCCTCAACACCTGCAGGCTCTCATTGATGCCTTGGTTGGCTATTGTGCCACGTTACACATGGAGATGATGGTGGTGTCCAGATCTCTGACTAGATCGCCTGTTCTGGAGGCAACTGTTTTCACTTGCAATGGTCTTCTGGTGGAGCAGGTTGACACTTTCAAATACTTGGGGCTACACTTTCATTCAGGGGGTATATGCCACCTTATCACACCTCTGAAGGCAAAGGCAGCGGGCTCTTGGACTGTGGTACAGCAAAGGCATTAATGAATATTCTCAATTGCAGTGTGGCAACACAGCCAACCTCAAACTCTTCCTACTGCAAAGCATCCTTACACCCTCTCTGCATTACGGCTGTGAATTGTGGGGCATGCATACCCCCCGAGGCGAGGCACAGAAAGCATGGGTTGCTTTACAGTGTATCTATGACAGGTACCTTAGGCACATCTGTGGGGTCAAGTATGCTACGCCTATTGTTCTCGGACGTTTTGCTGGGGGTCTGCATGTTGCCAGAGCCAATAGGGTCTGCACACATTGTGGTAGTGTGGCTGTTGCAGATGAATTACACATGATTTTGGAGTGTCCAGCTCTCCAGGCAGTTAGGCAGCGGTATGCTCCTTTGTTTTCCACACACACCAATACCACAAGATCCTTTGTTGCACAGCAAGATCATATACAAGTTTTCAAGTCCGTTCTAGACTGTCTTGATGTCTTCCGCATTTGACTTTTGTCTTCTTCTACATGTGATCAGACTTGCTGGCTGGCTAGAGCATTGTAGTCTCTCTCTCTCTCAGGTGCTTTCAGCCTCTCAGGTGCTGGCAGCTTGCAATCAGCATTGAAATTCTGATGCGATGTAACGCTGGGTGCCATGTTATGGACTTGCTGTGATCCACTGCTGGTGCTGGCCCATGTGCAAGAACATTTCCAACCCTGCCTGCCCTGCAAGGGTTGACATTTGTGATATGGCTTGCAGGGGCTAGGCAAAGGTGCTTGAGCTGATTCTGGAGACCAGATTCTGAACTGAACCAAGAGGGCAGACCATCCTTCTAGTATATACACCAATGGTGGTGAGAGTTGAGAGACAATAGCCGGTATTTTGACTTTTTCAAGCTTTCGATGCAAGCTCATGCTTTTTGTGCCACACTGTATCTGTGTCCTGCTTTCATGTCTGCTGGGTTTGTATTGTTGCTCGGTGTGCAGTACAGCTCTTTCTGGAGCTATTTTCTTGATGCACTTAGCGACAGAGGCTGTGTCTAGCTGTCTTCCTTGAGGATTCAGTAATCAAGGATGCACAGATGCACCTCAATCACAAGAGGCCTTGCTGGTTTGCTGATATGTACTTTAGTAAACCAAGAACCAACTCAGCGCACAGCACTGTCATTGTCGATGGTGAAAATGATACAATGCCATGCTTGTCTGCAGCTAGCAACAGAGCGTGTGACCCAAAGGTGCGTGAATGTTTTTTTTGCACTTTTGTGTGAGCTGTATAGCAATTTGTTTGTGGTATGGTCTCATGGTGCTCCTTTGCTATGTGTGTACGGGGCAGGCTTGCCTAAATGTGGAACTACAAGCTGTTGGTGCGTATCATCTTGTAGACAGCCGCCCTTATTCATGGCCAGGCTAGCACAGCTGGCTTACTGTACATCTCATTGAGCAGTGCTGTATTGCATTTATAGCGCTCAATACTCTGCAGTACTACTAGCATCTGAACCAGACGTATAGCATTGAACCCTTTGAGCTGTGCTTGCGTAGTGCAGATATCATGCATGAACAGAGCCATCACTTGCCGGCATATTCTAGTCTGACTGCCCAACTTGACCAATACAGCCAGGCGTTTCAGCCACTGCAACGCGAATGCATACATCAGGCTTGACGACCGGCTGTTGCGCCGTACTCTCGACGTCTCGCCAACGTGAAGTATAGGCAGGTCGTACCGTCTTGTGATACAGGTCAAGCCACTGGGTCCCGACAGTACATCGCTGGTACAGCAGATAATTTACACCATGGACACTTACCGCCGTGCGCGCACATGTACCACACGTTGCTGAGACGTCACGAAGCACACGGCGGAGTGTCGCCTCAATCTGTGTTGTTAAGCGGCGTCCTTACGTCAAACACAATAAGACAGCAAACTGCTGACCGAATTTGACCTGCAACATATAATGCTAAATTAAACTGCATTACTGTATCAATGGTCGCCGTAACTGGCTTGACCGGAGAGGCTGAGGAGGGGGTGGCGCAGTATATACACCGAATCCCAAGTTCGAGGACACCCAATTTTTTGTTTTTATCTCATCACTGTTTGCTTTTGTTGTTTCAGCATGGAGCAATGGTTGGACTGGACACCGTTGATGTTTTGACGAAAGCTTTTGCGACTTGTTTTGCTTTTGATCTGGACGCTGATCTCGTTTTCCGCCCACTTGTTGTTTCATCATGAAACCGGTACGTACATATACGGTAGTAGGTAGTCTGTTCTTGCCCACCGTGGTATAATGAATGACTGACTGAATGAATGTTATACTGGTGCTGGCCCCTTCAATTGCTTTGCAACAAATGCCATGAACCAGGTTTGGAGCCTCTTTTGGTAGCTTCAGTGGAGAAACGATGAGATACTACCAAGACTCTCCCGCCTCCATGTGAACTTGCCGGATGCTGCTGTCTATTGCCACTACTTGGTTGTTCGCGCTAGTCTTTGCTACAGATGTGGCAACGAGCCCTGCATGGGTGAACACCAGTTGGCACCTGCTGTCCAGTGAACCCAGGGCTGGGTTTGGTTTGTGAGTCGTCATTGCCAACGCAGATCTGCGTCTGGATGCTTTGATCCTGAAGGGGGGCAGGCTCCAGGTTTCGTGGCACACCGTGCACACTGACATGAAATTCAGCGAAGAACCAAACTGTCCTGCAAGTGCTTAAAACTCAAGTCCCAATGCCCTCACTAGTCTTGCAACGCCAAGTTTGTTCAAAAAATAAATTCACAAATAATCAAAAATGCAATTTGGAATTGCTAGACATCCTAATCTTAGCGCAAAATTGGCCACGCGTGTTGGACACATTGAAAGATTGACATAAGCACTCACAAACTAAGCTAGCTGACAAAACATAGCTAACAAATCAAAACAAAAATTGCAGTACTGTTTCTGATTTGTGTGTTGGCGCCCACTGCACAGACACCAAAAAAATGCAGACAGCCATTCTGCAGTGCAGTGTTCCTCTACGCATAGAAGCTACAAATCACTCAAGCTTCAGGTACAAGGACAGTCTTCGTTCTCAGTCTGTCACTCCTCAGCTTCAACGGAGATGTTGATACGGTGCCAAGCATTGTTGACGATGCCCCTCATGTTCCAGATGGGCGCCACAGTGTCTGGCTGGGTATTGTAGGAAGAGTCCACTGCTCGACAGCACAGCTCCAAAGGCCCTGAATGGCCCTTGGGCACGGGCAAGTCCAGATGCCACCTTGTCCAGTCCCTGCAATGCCACTCACCCTAAGTGTTTTGTAACTTGTTATACGCTCAAGCTACAATACACAAGGCATGTCTGCATGTGAGAAAACATTGGAGGGTTGGAGACCACTCCAAGAGACCCATCTGCACATGAGATCAAGCTTCAGACCTTGTCTTCTCCCCGCAAAGGGTCAAGTCTTTTTGTCCATAAACAGCAGCTATGTAAGAACTGCACTCCTGCTGTATAAAATCATGGAGTACAGATGCAAGAGTGTGTGTAAAATGGGCCCCATGCATATCAGATGTGAAGAGAAAGCAACCAAGGACACAATAGCAGATCTGGGCACATGCAGATACAGTGCAGGCAGGGCCCTACCAGGCACGGTAAGGCAGCTGGCCAGGAGTATCCAGAGTGGCTACATGCCATGTCTTGCCTCCATCAGGTGACACATCCACCCTGATGATGTTGCGACCCCCTCCAGAGTAGGCATACCCCCTAACTGCACCCCCACAGACATGCTTGTCAGTTCGGTATGCAGCACAGCAGCCGGGTATGAAATGGACAATCAAATTCAGGTTCAGGGAACACCAGCTAACAGATTGACTAGATGTGCTGGGTTGCCCACTGGGCACAACTAGAACACACAACAAGTCTCACACTGTCTCTCACTCTTCACACGGTGCAAACATAGGGGTGAGCTTGAGGTGCGCTGATCACAGGTGAAAATTTGGGCTCAGCGCCTCAAGAAGCAGGGCACAGCCCTTGGCAAAGGGAACTGACCAGCCACTTCCTCTGTGCCTTCTTCCAAGTGGGTCCCATTGGCAGGCTCACAGATGGCAGAGGTGACAGGGCTCTCCTGCAGGGCGGGTGCGGCCCTCCAGTCCTCCTCTGTCACCGTGTCCATTGTCACACCGGGCGAGAATGCCTTGTAGTCGTGCTGCAGCATACATAAAAAAAGCTGAGAAACCTAGCGGTACTGCCCTTAGTTCTGCTGCCGACATGCAAAGATAGGCACTTGCAGTACTGTTCTTAGTTCTGCTGCTGGCTTACAAAGACAAAGACTGATCATGCGCATCTCTTTGTGAGCAGCAGGAAACGCAGTCAGGGAGGCACATATTGTCCATTCAGCAATTCAGAGGCTGCTTCACCTGCTGCCAGTGGGCTTGGCTCTCCTCCTTGCTGGTGATGATACGGGACAGCCATTTCACAGAGCGTGCCCCAGTGACTCCGGGCACCACCAACCTCAGAGGGAAGCCATGATCTGTCGACAAGGTCCTGCAGCGGTACAGCATTTTGTCATCACATGTCTGCAGCATGTAGGAGGAAAATGAGACAGAACACAAATCAAGTTGAATTGAGGCTTGTGCTCAAGATGACAGACCTCAGCAAGTTGATACAGAAACACAGCCAGGTGCACAGCTTGACTTGACACAAACAGATGCAAACTCGACCTCAGTATAAGTGTATGAGAAGTAGTGATCAAAGCTTGGTCTGGCAGGCACCAGGCAGGCGCTGTCATGCACTGCACTGCTCACATATCCATGGTATCCAGCACACAAAGTCAAGGGGTGGCATGTTCTGACCTGCCGTTCATAGAGAAGGCCAGTATGACATCTCCGTGACTGCCCATGGCCTTGTCGATAGGAATGGAGGCGCCGTAGCATGTGCCACTGATGTCGCTGTCCAACCCCTCAAACTGAACATGCGCTACACCATCGCTGCTGTCCGCATCAAAGCCGGCATACCGCAGTACGTCCCGTAGCTTCACTCCTGACCACTCAGCACTGCCTATGGCCCCTGCACACACATCACATGGCTGAAACAGATGACAACGTGGGTTGGTTGATGTGCCATTTTAATGCCATGCAACAGTCAGGCAGTGACTTGACACACGATTGCTCATCTACTGGCAATTTGCCTGCGGACGCAATTTTACGCTCCATGTGAAAGTTACATGCAAGCTAAGTGCAGTCCTTGCAGACTTGTTGACCAAGACATACCAGGCACCCCTATGCAAGTACTGAACATCATGCTTGCAGGCCAGCTACCTATATCCCAGTCCAGGCCCTGAATCTTCTTCACCTCGCTCATGCCATGCCGCCGGTTGCCACTACACTGCATTGCAGCTGACACACTATGCCGCTTGAATTTGGTTTTGAGGTCTTCAAGGCTCAGCTCTACATGCCGCAGCCCCTCTCCTTCTATCCGCAACTGCAGCCAGAGACAATACAACATGTTATTCAGTCACTAACTCATCTATCACACGGCTGCTCCCAAATTCCCTAATTCTTGCACACAGTCCTGAGAAAGTCTCTGCCTAAACTCCTGTTCTGACAGCAAGCAAGCTAACCAGAGCTTTGCAAATGTTAAACTGAAAATAGATGTGGCACGTGTTGTGAGGGTCACCGCTATGTCTGGTGTCAAGACAAGACAAAGCCTTGCTGCGGAACTAAATCAGTCATGCACAGCACATGTCAGAAGGCCCTTAGAAAGTGCTGGAAATTGTATAGTAAAACGTGTCAGCAAGGTGTGCTCACCGAGTAGGCTCCTGGCTCCACGTGGGGCACCGGCAGGTGGTTGCGCACATAGAAGAGCTCATTGGGGGTTGAGGGGCCGCTCCCCAGAGCATCTGTAGGAGTCTCGGCATTGAAGGGCTTTCCTGACCGCACCAGCAGGGCTTTGTGGCGCTTTGGCTCATTGGCATAGGGATCAGCCACCTGCTTAGAGGGATCAGCACCTCCTTCCTGAATGCACAGATGCAAGCTCCGGGCTGCCGGCTTAGGAGGCTCCCCGTATGATCGCTGAAAAGCGTAAACTGTTCTTGCAGAATGTCATGACTGATGCTGCTGGGACTGTTTTGTCACTGCAGCTTCATGTTGTAACTCACCTCTGCACCTGTTGTTGCCTTGCTGAACAGCAATGTCAACGCTGTAATGCTTTGGTTGTGTTGGGGGTGACAAGTGCACTGGCAGGTGCTTAGCGTGATAGATACTCAGGCAGTAGCAGCTGCTACAGCACAACCATGTTGGCAGCATTGCAGAACTTGCTTCATGCAACAACAAACTTGCAAGTCTTGCAAGTACTGCCAATCAGCAATCTACCCCTGCACTCACTGCACATCTGTTTCCAGTCAAAGTAGTCATTTGCTCAGCGTACAAGTCCAGACATCTGCAGCAGTGTAGTGCTTGTGACACAGGCAACAGATGAGATTGCATGCAGATGGCTTGTGCTCACCAGGTCCCCTATTCTATAGGTCTCCAATATCTTGCGCACCTCTGCCGTCTTGTGTTGGGCATACATGGCCCAAAAGGGATCAATAGCACCACCAGCAGCAAGCATGATACGAGCACCGCCTCCAGGATGCTGATCTACCTGCAACATGCACATGCATGCTCAATCATCAAGGCCTCTGGGCAGCAACTTATGTCACACAAGATGCTATAGCTGTCGAGGGCATACTGCTGCCAGCATGACTTGGCCAGCCTAACTCACTATGACAGCTGAAATGTCAACGGCTCCTTGAAGTTTGATGCTACAAGCGATAAACTTACATATAACATATAACTAGCAACACTCAACATGATGAGCAACACCATTGCCACAGAAACATCGCTGGTCATGTTCTGATATGCATGATAACGCACAGTTAGCTCAAGCAATTTCACTGTGTAGATGCACCTCCTGTGGTATCATGCATGCATGCCTGGTCACATAGCAGCTGCTGAATAGGATTGATCGGAGCCTGCATACCCAATTTGTGACATCATATACTCCTCCTTGGTAGGTGACCCAGACACCTGTGTCTTTTGTGGCATGCTCTGCCACATCATCTTCAGAGTAAATTGGCCGGCTGCCAGACTGTGCAGTCTGCAGCCAGACAACTTAGCTGTCAGCTCAACATATAGGCTGTGACACTGAGTACCTGTGATTGCTGAAAGTCAAAACACGCCCATCAGTATGCTGAATCAAGAGCTGACCTTCGTTTGTCCAGCAGAAGCCTGCTGTTCACACTGAGATGAGCTGAAACCACCATAAGCCGCAAAGAGGCTTGCCCCTGCCCCAAGACCCAGGCCTAATCGAAGCAGGTGTTGTGTCCAGGCCTGCTTATGCTGTTTCTCAGCTCCAGCTTGACTTGGTAGGACAGACAAAGTTCTGATGTACTGATTTTGGCTCGGAGCAGCTAATGCTGTTCGCTGTGCTTGTCGCGACTGGTGCAGCAGAGCGCTTTTGAGGCTTCTGCCCAGCGTTTTCATCTACAACACCGTGGGTGTGTGAAGACCGATGCACGGGAGGCCCTTATGCGTCCTTATGTGTCAAGCTGCAGATGTGGACATCCCCATGCAGAACCCAGTATGCAGAAGCTGACTACTGCATTGCTGCGTCAATGCCGGGCCGGTAACACTGTCGATGGTTGCTGTACCTGATGGATTGTGTTTACTTGCCTGCAGATCCCTACAATGGCTTGCAGAGGAAGGTCGGCAAACGAGCAACACAGACCAAGCAATGCCTTATATTTGATGGCGGTGGAATCTACAAAGCTTGGGGCACGGCAAACCTATCCAACATGCATGCTCCACATCAGCAACTGTGTGAGCTCTGAGCGAGTCTTAGCCTGAGTAAAGCAAAACCTACAAAATACAAACGTAGGTTATTTCAGCTGCGTCGCTTGATCTTCACCACACTTCAAGCTTTGTTGTCGGTCCTTGCCCTGTTCATCAGCCGAAGTCTGCAAGGCAGATGTTGTGCCAAAATCACTATTAATCCCGAGGTTCAACGCGCGCAGAACGAGCTGTCACAGACTTGACAACTTGTTTGTTGTAGCAATTCCTTTCATGTACTGCGTTTCTCGGTGCGAGCCAAAGACAGTCATCGTACAGCTTATGAAATCGATGCAGCTTGCAAACTGTACCTGTTACAAGTGCTAGCTTCGCGCCTGAGTTCAGCCCGCACGTATCGACAGCTGCTACAGCAGGCGCAAGCGCTCTTTGCATTCCGTTAACACGCAAATCCTTCGTCCCAATCCCAGCATGACGCCAGCGAAGCTAACTTGCGCATCGACATGAGCCTGGCAAGCTTGGCTAGGTGGCAGATGCCTTCCAGTCACAGCCCATACTTAGCGCCAGCAGTAAAAAAGCCTCGCACTTCAACTGCTTCGGTAAATCTACCACTCTCAAGTGACGTTGCTGCCAGGACATAACATTAAATGTTTAGCTAGTTCATTCTCCACCTGACTGCAGATTCTCAGTCATGACTCACAGCGTGACAGCATGTGCGAAACACCAGGTGCGAAATACAAACGTGTGCCATCTTGAGCATCATCAGGCTCTACATGGCACCATCATCATCACCATCAGAATTTCCCGTCCTATGCATGCTGCAATGAAGTTACATCACAGCAGATGCGCAAAGCACATGCTGCAATTTTCTGCTGGTCAGCAAAAAGATCAGCGCGGCTGCAGGATTTGGGGGCAATGCTGAGAGCCTTCAGCCAGCCATTGGAGGTGCCCAGACCAAGTTGCGGCTGGACAGCATGGAGAAGTTCTTCTGCTCACAAGGCCTAGCCAGCCCAATAGAACCGCCAGGTGCACAAGCTTTGCATGTCTGTGGTTAAAGAGCGACTTGCATCCAAGCTCTGTACGCTAGACTACCATGCACTGCTGCAATCACATCCACAGCCCTAGCTGACAGCCATGCATGATCCAGTTTGCGCTTGCATTAGCTTGATGACTTGAAGCCATAGCTGAACCTGCACAGTCTGCCAGAACAGAGTTTGACATGGTTGTGTCTTTGCAGAGATGCAGCATGCCGGGCACAAACGCAGCGCCAGTGAGAGAGAAGCAACAGATGAGGACTTCATCATTCACTGCAGCCAGAGCTACACACGCACAGCGTCACAAAGCATTCAAGGCTCAGACGCTTCCCAGGTCCGTGCATTCCATGCACACTGCATGCATGTCAACCCCAAGCTGTTGCACCATGATGTGCCTTGACCTTGTGCAAATGCAGATCATTGCCCTGTATGTACTGCTTGTCATGCCTTCATACCTTCATTCAGCAAGGACACAGGTGACAGGGCAATGCTTGAACAGCTCAGTCACCTCTGCAAGAAGATCCAGCATTTCAAATCGTGAACATTTGTCTGACCAAAGCTGCAGCATGACATGTGAACCTGCTGCATCTTCTTGCAGGCGGCTGAGTGCTCACATGGGCCCACAGCAAGTGGCAGCGCTAGGCAAGCAGAGGAGGTAGAGAAGCGCAATGCGCCAGGAGGGAGCAACACTACTCCCGAGCTAGCCAATGATGCAACAGGTGCCTTGCCCATGAATGTCTGCGCTCTGTATGTTGATCTGCTTTGCATCATCCTACATGCTAATCACTTGGGTCACACCATTGTAAAATGCTGCCAGACACATCTCTGCCACTCATACAGATGTGACATGACTTTACATATGCGTTGGATAGGCTGATCGGTGCAAAGTTATTGCAGCTTTTGAGTGGCAGATCCCTTGTCCAACACACAAGCCTAATTTGTTGGTTCTGCAGACAGGCATTGAGTCAATGCATGCTGTGCACAAGCTGGCAGCATGCATGGCAGACAGATGCATGCATTTCAGTCGACTCGAGATGCAGTCAGCCAAGAAATCATGCAAGCTGTGACGTGTTCATGCAGGAGCAGGCGTTTCACCATCTCAGGAGAAGAAGCTGTTCCCCATATTCCGGCCCAAAGCAGAGCGCAAGACCCTGTACATCATACGCCATGGCGAGTCTGAGTTCAATGCAGCCACCAACACTGGCAAGGGGTTCAGTGACCCCCAGATCTATGACCCCAAGCTCACAGCCAAGGGTCAAAGTCAGGTGACCGCCTGCTGCCATGCACTGTTCTGTCACCTGGTTCTCATACACAGACTTTGAACCTTACAACAGGCACACCAGGGAGAACACAACCGGTACTTACTGCTCATGCACAGATTTGCACTGTGCACTGCTGCAGTCACCCTGCACTAACTTGGCCTAATATGCTTGATACCGCAGCTTAAGTGTAGCTGCACGGAAGTATGCTGTTCTGAGCACCCTTGACTCTTGTCAGTCTGATCTGAAACACACTGTTTGCTTGATCAAGTATGATTGAGTATGGCCAGTTACATGAAAGGTTTATGACCAGCACCATCAGCTGCATCAGTGATGTCTGCAGTCATGTTTTAGTTGACACAATGAATCTGGCATGCAGGCCACAAAGCTGCGCAACCAGTTGGTGGAGCAGAAGATTCCGGAAGAAGCCCTATGGGTGACGTCCCCCCTCACCCGCGCCATCGACACCCTCATCCTGGCCTGCCCCCAGCCCCACCGCTTGGGGCCCCCACCTGTGGCTGAGGCGGGCCTGAGTGCCTCCACATCCCGACAGTCACGGCCCCTCAAACTTATCGTGCGCAGGTCAGCTTGAATAAACAGTTGTCGTGACTGCACAACAAAACCTACATGGATTTGCTGCGCTGTTGAGGCTCCGTAGCAGCCCGCATCTGCGTATGTGTCTGGTCAGTAGCAGCTGCATGCTGCCAGCCTGCTTTCTGTGGCCGTGAATTTCACTCAGTCTGGCATGCAGTATGATGAATAGGCAACCTTGACCCACTGTGTCAACCTCCTGAGAATCTGCTCCTGTGCTGTCTCTGCAAGTGGCTATTAGCTTACAGTCTTTGGCTTTGGTTTTCTGTTGGCTGTGATTTACTGAGCATTTGCAGAGGGGCCATGCAATGCTGTCAGTGCTTGAGCTTTTATGACAGGTTCTGCAGATACTCAGCCTGAAACTGTCCAGAAAGAAAAGAAAGGAAACAGAAAAGAAGTCAGCCTGATGCTGTGTATCCTCTAGCCCCTAACCGTGGCTGACAAGAAGTGTGGTGTGCAGTGAGCTGTCAGAGCACATGGTGACAACTGGTGATGTGGGTCTGCCTGCTTCTGCCCTGCGCTCCCGGTACCCCCAGGTAACCCCACCTCAGCCCCCAGCAACATTTTCATTTCCATTTTATACCTTACAGTCTGGGGTATGGAGCCAATTGTGACTCGTCAGACATCCTGGCTTGAAAGCACAGGTGTATGTGGTGTGCGACAAACCAAGCTGGTGGGAGTTCTGTTGGGGGAAGAGCCTAAATTCCCTGTTATGAAACTCACCTCTGCCCTTGTCAGCATGAAACCACGATTGTGCACATGGGTGCATGATGGTTGCTTCCCAACAGCAGCTTGCTGGCAGCCAATCACAACCTAATCTGCTTGACTGTGCATGCCCTAGATCTGATGTGGACCTGTGCAGATGCTGCTGTGCTTCCCACTGTGTATGACCATTCTGCCCCTGTGCACATCTGTCCCACCTTATGACCTGGGCAACAGAGTTCGTAGCCTGCCTCTTTGTTGCCAAGCCACCTATACAACATCCTCCTTCTGACTCAGTGAACGCCTTTGAATGTACACCTGTTTCCTGTTGTCCATCAATGATATCAGGACCAGCAGGCGCGTAATCTGTTTTCCTGGCCTGGCCAAGATTCACTCATGCTGTTCATGCAAAGTCAGATGCATGGTGTTGCAGTTGTGTGGGGCCATGAGGGGCCTTTCAGAGCTCTGGTGGTGGAGCCCGGCTGACAACAATGCTGAGCTGGAGAAGTTCCACAGGAGTGAGCCCAAGCAGAAGATGAAGGTGCTGCACTGAAAGCAACCGCTGCTTTCCACCCTGCATCTCGTCCCTGTGCACCTGCAGCACCTGCAGTTGTGCATGCTGCATGAGTGGGCTGCCAGCAGACGTCCATTGGAGCCTACAGCTCATCAGTGCCAGTCTGACCTGTTGCTAAGCAACCATTTTGATCTTATGAGATGACCGCCTAACATCAAGCACAAGCTAAGTAACATCATCATGAGACTCGCGGCTTGGGGTTCATGACTGGACCTTGCTAGCATGTGCAACATAGGCTGCATGGCTGATGGGCTTGCCACTGTAACTGATGGCATTTGCAAAACAGCGAGTGGGGTGCAGGATCGGGTGCATGCTTTCAGTCGGTGGGTTCAGAGCAGGCCTGAGAAGGTCATTGTGGCCTTTGGACACAGCAGCTTCTGGTGTGAGTTCCTGGGGGGCAGAACACGTCTCAAGAACTGCGAACTTCACACCCACTTTGTCTAGTCCTGCAAGTGCGAAATATGTGCACTGGCCTGGCTTTTGTTGGCATATGGTTGGATGTAGAGTTGAGGTTTTGTGATGCATCGTGTGGCTTTGCGCACGTGCTAAATGAAGATAATCAAGCATTGGGGTGGCTTGCCGACTGCAACAGCCTCAATGCAACCTATCCATCTGGTGATTTATCATTACACCTACAAGAGTGTATCTACATGACAGTCGTTTGACATTTAAGCTTACATCGAAACCAAACAACGCCACCCTGCTTGCATGCTATGGTGTGCACAAAAACAGCAACAATGGTTCAGCTGTCAATTATGACTCAAAGGCTATGTCACGCAGTCTTGATTGCTCAGGAGTCCCCATCCAGTGATGCAAGTGGGGGTTGTGGCAGCTGTCACTCAAACAGAATCAGGTGCTATGCGGCTGTGGCAAGCTGGGTATAGTATCGCAGCACCTAAGCATTTCTTATCCTGCTAGCAGGCTACCACTGTGCTATCGTAAAATAGACTTGCTCAAAGCTGATGCTGCTTAACAAGCGTATTGCAACCACTAAATAGTCATAGCTTGGCCTCATGCATGTAGATGAACAGATGCTGGTATGATCAGAGTCAACAAAATGGTTGTGTCAATCAACAGGGCTAATCATGACTACGCAAAAAGCATGTGCAGGTTATCAGGACGGACCATGAGGGATTGAAAACCCAAGAACTTGAAACATATAAGGTGCCAAATCAACCACAGTCCAGCCTATGCTGGCATAAGATATAAACCTTGCTGTCACTGACACATCCCAGGATTGACCATTCTCATCAACAGGAATGCCCTCATGTTTGGGAGGTTGTAGACTATGCAATGGCGGCTGCCAGAGCTTGCGCAGATCCACAGGGACCAATTTATACACAAGTGGCAAGAAGGTGACCACCACCTGCTTTGACAATGGTTTCATCACAATCACGAGAACAAAGCCTGCACAGGTCATCACACGTATGAGCGCTGCTGACATGCAGCTGTCAAAGACAGTCAAGACACTCACAGTGCTGATTTGCAGAGAGCTGCAGATGACGGTCGGTAAGCAGTCCACAGAGTGACATCATCAGATGTGCTAGCTCATTAAAAGGCATGGGCTCAGCACATGGCCTTCATTTGCCTGGCACAGACATGGTGCAATGCATCACTGCATGCTCAGATGTGCTCACCCAGGGTCACCCGCTGCAGCAGTGCAATGACGCCTGCTCTGCTCTGTACAATCTGGACAAATTGTCCGGGCTTGTTTTGTCTGTAGATGAGGTGTTGCCTGGACATGCCCACCACCAGACCCCAGCACACACCCCCAAAGCTAGTGGTAAACTCATAGGAGGGGGTGTGCCTCAAAGGTTTGGGGTGAAGGCGCAAGAAAACAATGGACGCCAGAGCCTGCAGACAAGCTGTGCTGACATCATGACCATCATCACTCACATGATTGCCTGCTGCATGCTCTGGCGTGATGTGCTCTGGTGTGCCTACAAGTTTAGCAGGTCAGTAGAAGAAACATTTTATGATGCAAAGTAGACATTTGTTGCTATGCCAGTTTGATGAAGCATTTGACATGAAGACTTTCTGCGTGCGGTCCAGAGTTTGTCTGCTCCCCACCTGTCTGCTGAACATGCACAATTGAAGTCTGGTGGGATAGGGCAGTGAGCAGCATACAGATCTTACCCTAGACACACAAGGGCTCAGATGCACAGTTGGCAGCAATCACCTGCCAGAGTATTGCCAGCCTATCTGACAGAATCCATCCCTCATACCTCTCTGCATACCATTAACCCCTCATTATATGTGTATATAGTAGATATTGTGCATGAGCACAAACTGTCACAACAGCTCTTGCGCAGCACATACAGTGCACACAAACACTACAGACACTAAGGTGTGAGACGTAATGTCAGTAGGTCAGCTATACTTCAAGCATGCTAGTCAAACCAGAGTGATGTTGTACCGTCCACTGCCAGGTAGAACACCAGCACTAGGGTGCCCAGCAGAGCCCCCGCCCCAATGTCTATTGGAGTGTGCAGGCCCATGTACACCCTTGCAAGTCCTATCCATGCCACCCAGACTGCTGTACCCAAATACATGGCCAAGGCCCACTCGGAGGGCACCAGATGCTTATCAAGCAGGTAGTGGACAACAAAGAAATTGAGGCACAGTGAATTCATGGTGTGTGAAGAGGGCAACCCGTACTCCTGCGGCACAGCAGTCAACCTTGTTAGAGATGAGTGAACCGAGGAGCCTGTGTGCAGAGCAGCTAGCTGGCATGATGATGCCATGGTGTTGCTAATGCACATCCAAAACAATGAGGATGTAGCAGCAACCATTGGGAATTTGCTATGCTTTGTGCAGTGTTCCTATACGGAACAGACCTGAGCGTTGACGTTGGCTTCCAGCTCGCTGCCGCCAATCAGTCTGACTTTGTTTCCCTTGTACTCTGATCCAAAAGGCCTTGGAGCGCTGATCAGATCTTTCATTGCATTGCCAACATATAGACAAAGTCCCATTAGCAAAGCTAGTCTAGTGCCGAGCTCTGCCTCTCCCGACCAGATCAGTGAGGGTAGGAAAGTGACATAGAAAGGGACACTGACAGTCCGACTGGATAGGTCAAAGAGAATGGTGAGAAACCAGTTCTCAAATCGCTGAGCCTGATGAACCCGCAGAAGTCCCCGTTCCACATGGTATACGACTGTAGGTCTTAGGAGGTTGCGAACTGGAACGTGCAACGGAGGGATGCAACTCAGGATCAGTAAGGTGCTGACGGACGAGAAACTGAGGGATTGCAACCACGGCTGCGTGTGGAACTCGAGATTATTCAGGCCTTTCGTGGCATACTCAATCCAAGTCGTCGTCATCCTATGTGGAGTGATCAAAACCTTGCTCGCAGGTGATGCGTATTATGCCCTGCATGGCTCACACCTAGTTCCACATTGCCAACAAGACGATACGCTGCCGTGGAGGACAGCTATTCTGCGATGCGCAGAATGTATGATTCTGCTGCCGCAGGTCAACCTAGCTTTGTCAACCCTTACTTTGTCAGAACATGCTTGAAGACTAAACGGCACTTGCTGGTCCATCAACTCTGCGATGCCGCGTCCATCAACAAACAAAGCGCAGACAATGACAGATCAATCCATCACCTACATGGACTGACACTTTGAGGTGAGGATCACGTTGCCAGGCTGAAGCCCAGGTACATCGTGGGATAGGTCAATCAGCGTTTTCCACACTGCTAGAAAGGCAAACAGCGACGTCCTGTGCATGGAGATCTCACCAGTAGGGATAGCCGATGAGGCTGGGCACCGAACAGTTGTGGTGGCGTTGGATACAGAGGTGGAGTCATTGAGGGCCCTGGACTGGGTGCAAGACAACTTTCACAAGCCAGGGGACATCGTACATATGGTGCATGTTTGCAAATGCATGTCATCTCCATTGGAAGTCTTCCATGGTAATGTATTTCGCCCCTCACAGCTTGCTGGCAGTCTCACATTGAATAAGTTGTCTCACCATTGCATGATTTGCATCCACAGGCAACCTGTTAAGATGGTGCAGTGTGTGAATGGCAGGTGTACCTGGGACATCTTTGCATGTGGCCGATCCAGCACCTCACAATGAATCAACAGAGCTGGCATCTGCACGGCAATTTTTCATGGGCAGGTACTGTATGCAGACCCAACCAAGTATTACTTTCGATGCAGTAGCCTTGCATTTGTTCTGTTGGGCCTCTGTCCTGTGGGGCTGCTGATGCAGGTCCTGTGCTGGCCTCTGGCTCACATATGGTCTTACATCCACACGATATGCTGACGCTGGCCTGTACAGGGTAAAGGACAAATTGGACAAAGCGGGTATACAGTGGGATCTTCATCTCTTTGCAGACACTGTCAACAGTGATGCAGCTGACATTGCCATCATCATTCAAAAGACAGCAGAGAAAGTCAAGCCAGCGTTGGTTGTTCTGGCGCATCACGACAAGGTAGCTACTTGGCCCCATGTCATGTTCAATGCCTCTGCTTTGACTCCTATGGAACATAAGCTCAGCTGCAGCCATGCTTTCTCCCAGCAATAACACTGTTTCATGTTGAATTAACATGTGTTGTGCTGCAGCCTAAACAAGGATACTTTGCACCAGGCTCTGTGGCAAAGGTCTGTGAGTCTTTGCCTCTACCTCTATGCATCATCCCATAGTCACATACCTGACTTCAGCCCAAGCGTAGTCAGACATGTGTGAGAAGCCTTTGAGTCACCAGCAGCTTGATTTGCGAGCAAGGAGTATACAGCTGACAGAGAAGTACTGAGGGGTACTCAGCAGTGTTTGAACCTCGAGATGCAATTGCTTTAATGTGCATGAGGCGGGTGTGATGATCGGTCTTTATGAATCAGTCAAAATTGGGATGAACCCATACATTCATGAAGTTAATTAAATACTTTTTGGCATGCAGCTGCCTGTGTCCAGATTTGCCTGACACTCCCAGAGGTCAGTAGGATATCACAGTAGATCGGTTGAGGTTGCCAAGCTGCAGCACTTGAGCCATGGCAGCGACTAGCACATCAGTGTATATATAGGTCTCCGGACATCACTGCAAGACTTGACGCTGTCAAGGGGACGCCGCCGATCTGTACAACTTTTAACACTGCCTTGCAGCTTCATGACAGGGTGTGGCACACTCACATTCTCTCAATTGCTCGCCATCCAATATCGCGTCGCACGAAACCTTCTGGCCAATCTATGGTATCCACAGCCTGCAGGAAACAATTGTTGTTATTGCTGTACTGCCTTGGCGGACAAGCTCTGGTCTACAGCTGCAGGCACATAGGTGCAAGTGCTGTAAGCCATTATGTTTTGAAAGGTACCTTGTATGCATTCTGCTGCGCTTCCAACACATCCTTGCCAGTGGCTGAGATGCCCAACACGCGGCCGCCAACAGCAGCAATATTGTGTGCAGCATCTCTGGCTGTACCAGCATGGAACACCTGCACACAATAAAATTTCCTGCCTGTTGTCCTTTGGTACTCAGTTGCCACTTGGGCTCAGAGCGTAAAACGGACATTTCATGCCAGAGGATGTCCAGGCAAAGCTGCAACAATTAAGTCTAAACAAGTGTCACATGCGAGGCATCACAATGACCCTGTGGTGCATACCGGCTGCATGCCATGCTCATCTGCACGCTCATCTCAGGGGGAACCCCCTATGCATTGCTATGTTGCTCTGGGAACCCACCTTGGCAGTGGACACCTTGTCAAGATCCTTTATGATGCTGCCCTTCTCATAGCTGCCTGGGTAACCTTTGGCAGCCATGACCACAGTGAGGGCAGCATCCGGCGACCACTGCAGCTTCACATCAGCTAGCTTGCCATCACAGGCTGCTAGGAGTACCTCCAGCAAGTCTGACTCCAGGCGCAGCATCAGGCCCTGACACTCCGGGTCTCCAAAACGCACATTGTGCTCCAGCAGCTTTGCCTGCAAGGTCAAACAAATCTGTCTGGTATTGTGGCTTGACTGCACTGTGACATTTTGCAGTCACTAATCCCATTAGGAATTGAATGCCTGTTTGCCCCAAGGGTCAAATACATACAGACTTGAGAGCACATCCCTGGATGAAATCGTCTTTTGGCAGCTGGCATGTCAACAGTAGCATGACTTCACGTGACCCAGTCCAGACAGCAACATCTCATGTTGGGCAGGTATGACACCTGATGTGGCAGGCAGCCATGCGTGTGCGAGCTCAAAGAATAGATTAGTAAGCTTATCACGGGGACACGGCGCATTTTGCACATAGTCATGCACCCAGCCAACACACCCGGCCAAGCACATTGACTTTATCTGCCTGAGATGTCAGTGTGTTTTGGACCACAGCTGCAGGGTTGATTCTGCCAGCTTCAGGGCATCAGTAGAAGGGCTGCATGTCTTACCTTGCCATCCTTGATCATGAGGCCAGCAAAGAGCACCCCCCTGTAGGGGCAGCCTTCAGCCACCAGAGCATCAGCTGTGCGCTGCACGATCTTCTGCATCACCTGTGCCTCTATCACTGGAGTAACAGCTGGGGCGGGGGAGTAAGCCCCCATGCCACCTGTGTTGGGGCCTGTGTCACCTTCACCCACTGCTTTGTGATCCTGTAACATGATGCAGCTGTCTGACCACAAAAGCTGACATTTGCCTTGTGATATCACGGTGTAATGACAATTGGGCATTGTACACTGATATTGCGCTGTTGTGCTGACACTGTGCATGACTGCAATGAATTGCATCAGGTGACAAAGCATGGTTGCCCTAAGCTGCAGCTGCCAGTAGACACTTAGCAATGCTGCAATGAACAGCTTGAATGAACCCTGCTGCAAGGATATGATTAAAGCTCTACAGGTCAGTGCTGCATCATGCATAGACTTGTGTCAACAAAGCATTGACAAAGTGAAACAACAATTGGGTGGGTAAGCAAGTGATGCAGTTTGATGCATGCTGGACACTGCATCACTTGCTTACCTACCCATATTCTTGAAAAGCAAATTCGCTTTGTCAGGTCCGAGCGCTTCAAGATCTTTAATTGACAAGGTGACTGGCAAACAGGTTCTGTTGCATGTTTTTGACAGGACAGGTACAACAAGCAGTACCTGTGCAGAGGCAAGTGCCAGACAGGTCGAGCCGTCCAGCAGGGCAAAGAAGGAAGCCTCTTCACCCTCCAAAAACTCCTCAACCACAATGTTGCTGCCTGCATATAACCGTAATGATGAGCCATGGAGTAAGCTGAGTGCTGCTGGAGTGAGCTATGCACATGGCAGGTTGCCCAAGATTGCTGTTGGCTCAGCAGCACCAGTTGAGCGACTGCAGTCTAAGAGGTGATAGTACCAAACGCTGTTGAAAAAGAAAAGAAAAGAAAAGAAAAGAAAAGAAAAGAAAAGAAAAGAAAAGAAAAGAAAAGAAAAGAAAAGAAAAGAAAAGAAAAGAAAAGAAAAGGTTACGCTTTTCAGCGATCATAACGGGAGCCTCCCAAGGCGGCAGCCCGGAGAACCAAACGCTGTTGAAGACGTGTTCATAAGATGTAACAGTCTTACATTGAGCTTTCTGGCAAGACTGCTTCACAGCAAGGCTAGAAGATAGGTGACTCGTCAACAGTCCTAGGTTCACAACTACATGAGTGTCTGACCAATCACTGCTCAGATTGCATCCCAGTGCACAGCAAAAGGCTTTGCTGACCAGGAATGGTGTAACCTTGGTCAGAGAGATGCCTCACCAGCAGCGCCAAATGCTTTGTTGACCAGCATGTCATCCACAGCTGCACATGCTTCATCAGAGGAGGTGGCCACAATGACTCCTTTGCCAGCAGCCAGCCCATCAGCCTTCACCACGATGGGAGCAGCCTGGTCCCTGATGTACACCTTTGCCTGCTCAGGGCTGTTGAAGACCTCATACTTGGCTGTTGGTATGTTGTACTTTCTGCACAGGTCCTGTGAGGAACAGGGACCGTGTGAGCAGGACGTCACACAAGCTTGTGGTCCAACTGCCAAGGAGCACAGCACAGCGGGGCCAGTTTCAAACAACAGTTTGCTTGGAGGTGCAAACATGTAAAGGGCAGTGAATATACTTACAATCGCAGCAGGCCATCTGACCAACAGCTGAAATCTGTGAACATTAAGTGTAGCCGCTGTGGCATGACAGTGTCATGCGGCTAACAAAGCAGATGCTGGAGGTACAAGCAAGCGCCCTGCAAATGAAAATTGCAGGCAAGTCACCTTCATGAAGCGTTTAGATCCCTCCAACCGGGATGCTTTTGCACTGGGCCCAAACACCCTGCAGATAACACTTGCTTATGTAATGTTGCTACACTTTCTCAGGGATGTGGATGGTCAACAGCTCATTTTGAAAGAAGCATCAATTCAGAATACAGTCTTGGAAACTGTTTCAATCACATGCAATGCAAGCTGATTTGACTCCTTGTACAAGGCAAGCAGTGAGATTTGGCTGATAGTACACACGGTGCAAAGTTCACCTAATATCTGCGGCTTCAAGAGCGTCAGCAAGGCCATCTACAAGTGGCTGCTCAGGCCCTATAGCCACCAAGCCAATCTGATTCTGTTTGCACCAATTTGTCACCTGCACTGCAGCAGATGTAGCAGCTTATGTTTGTAGCTGGCTGATGTTTGTCTGCGTCAGGCAGCATTCTCAAAAATGCCATGTCAACTTTGCTGCAGGAAAACTAGGCTGCACACACCTGCTCATGCTCAGCTATCTGTAAGTCTGGGATGACTTGCACAGCAGGCTCCATTGCAATGCCAGCATTGCCCGGGCTGCAGTACAAGACGTTGCATTTTGGAGAAGAAGCAAGCTTCCAAGCCAGAGCATGCTCTCTACCACCACCTCCCACCACTAGAACATTGAGCTGCACAATGCCGGAACATTGTAAGTGTGTGAATACAGGCATGCCCGAAATGGTGGTATTGATCAAATATGGCATTCCCGTGCAGCATCTTTGTGAGAGTTGTTTCCGTACCTTGCCCGAACTGTCAGCGACAGCGCGCAAGCTACCACGATGGACGCGACGGCAGAGATGACTGCGTCTATAATTGACATGAAAATTACAATGACTTTTGTGACAAAGCTGTCCTGCAGTCAGGATTGGCCGACTTAAGTGAGCCCGCAAGCATGCACGAGGTTGCATTCCTCGTGACGAGCACTAACGCCTTCAGCGGTGGTGTGCATGCACAACAAAGCTGTCACGCATTGCGCACAGCAGGCGCAGGAGCCGATGATGCGCAAACTCTGCAGTCAAAGCGGCCGCAGTCAAAGCATGCTTCCCAATGCATTGACCAGAATCCCAGTGTGTCGTGCGAAACTCGGGGACGAATTTCGCCCGGCGAAATTATGTGCGAAACAGGGCGAAACTCCGGCGAAATAGCAGACCTTCACCATTTTTTCTCTAAGTAGGTGCGTAATGCAGCGAAAAGGCAGCTGGTCCCGTCTAGATCTTCAAGAAGTTATGTTCGTTCTCATCAAAATCCATGTTTCGGACCGGCATGCAACATCAAGAACCGCTTTTATCTGGACTGACACCTCGCTAAAAGTTGAAAAATGAATTTGTGCTGGCTTGCTGACATAGATTGACTTAAAAGGCTTTGCTGTTGAAGTCCAAGTCAACGTTGATGCTATCTTTGGCTGCATTCGCATTACTAAACCCCAAATCCAAACCCTATGTACTGCGATCAGTAGACATACACATGAGCTTACGCATGCAACATGATACATCTATATACATATAGCCTGCCAGCTGCTTTGCGCTTGGTGTTGGCAGGTGAAGACACTTGCGGTGAGCCAAAAGCTTTCGCCGTGACTGCCAGACGGCAAATTAGCGGCAAATGCTTTCGCACTGACAGTCAGTTTCGCCCATTTCGCCCGCTTGGGGCGTCAACGCAGGCCGTGCGAAACGTTCCGCACAGTTTCGCATTGCGAAAGTTTCGCATTCCGCACGAAACACTGGGTCTGAGAATCCGGATGCATTCAGAATTCTGAAAGCATATTGACTCGGTTGGCCCGTTGTTTTGCGCGGCCTCATCGAATCAGTTCACGTTGCTAGTGTGGGTCAACGACTTGAAGCGCCATTGTGTAAAACCAAAAGACTAGACATACCACGCTACACCAACAGGTGAGACATAGTTTGCACAAGTCCCTGAACCCTATCAGAATCCCTTTCTCCATACTAAACGCTTGCTGGACAACCCCAAAAAGTAACATGTCGCTTCGTATGGGATGTTGCAGTCCGCATTCGATTCGTTGTGTGTCACCATCGTCCACTGCGAGTGCTTCTCTGTGACAATCGCCAAATTTGCAGGCAACCTCAGCCAGCAACAAGAGGCATACTTGAGATCCTGTTGACTTTGCAGGAACTTTGTGCAACCATGGCACATTCAGTGCTTGCCCAGCAGACGCTTCTGAAAAGCATCAGTGTGGGGACTGGTTCTGTGCACAAGGCTACTACCCTCAGCAAACATGGCAGTGTCTCAACCCCAACTAAGGCAAGCCCTGCTCCCTCAACGCAGCTCATTGTGCCAGCTTATTGTGGCATACTGATCTTCCGCTGTGTTTTCCTCTGACTGGGTTTGTTGTGCTGCACAGGTTGTCAGAGCCATCTCTGGGCTGGCTCCTCGGCACTCCAAGCATGCTAGTCTGGACAGTGCTGTAGACTTGTCATTTCGCCTGTACAAGCATGAAAGCGGCAGTTTGAACAGAGTCAATCTGACTGACCAGCTGCTTGAGAAGGCCTTCTCCCAGAACAATGACACCATTTGGGAAAATGTTCAGAGTCCAAAAATCAGTGCTGTCAACAAGTAGGTCCCGGGGCAGGCCGTACTGATGTCCTGTTCAGTGCTTGCTTGCAGAGCCTAAATGCTTGTACATTGCTATGCAACATTGCACAGTATGCATTCGCAATGTTTGCTGTGTTGTGGACTAAAGCAAGCCAATCATCTTACAAAGCAGAAGTGCTATGCTTACCTGGCTCAAAAGGCATAATCTGATGGGCCTTTGCCTTGGGCTGTATAGGAGCCAGCAGCTGGCAGAGCTGCTGGACTTGCCCACTGACGGCCTGAGTGCTGATCCATCTACACCCAAGGGACAGCAAACCAGTTACAATGGAGTGTATGTCCTGCAACATCGTCAAGATGCAGAGGCCCCCAAGATGAGCCGCTTTGGCACTCGCGAGCAGGTCAGCTATCTTCTGACCACTCTTCAACTGTGGCTCCCACATCTACCACTACTGCTGCATCTCCTGCTGCTGAAGTTCCTGAATGTCTTGCTAGTATGCTGGCTTGCTTTGTGAGTTGCTGCGCGGATCACAGTTTGAAAATTGACTTGTTCTCTGCAGGGCGAGGCCGACACAAAGGAGTACCGACAGTTCGTGCAACATGAGGGCAAGGATGTATCAGCCTGGCATGACATTCCCCTGCAAAATGACGATGGCAGCTTCAACTTTGTATGTGAGATTCCCAAGGAGACGTCTGCCAAGATGGAAGTGGCTACAGTGAGTGTTGCTATGATCCCAACATACAAATATGCAGCAAGGCACAGCTGTAATTTGTTGGCATCCTGGGCTACACTGATTGCATATGTTCTGCTTTGCATAATGATGGCCTCAAGTGACGCAACAGGGATATCAGAAGATATGATGATGCACAGTACAATGGTGGAGAGACAAGCTTGTTTTCAAGCTGCAGCTGATCTTGTTGTAATGATCTGCAGAAAGAGGAGTCAAACCCTCTGAAGCAGGACATCAAGAAGGACAAGCTGCGGTTTTACCCTTACAACATCCACTGGAACTATGGCATGTTGCCCCAGACATGGGAGGACCCTGAGCACAAGAGTGAGGAGCTTGGTGGCATTGCGGTATGCACTCTGAGCACCTATGCTTGATACCTTCTGCTCTTTGATTGCACCTAGCAGCTTCAGTGTGCCATGCATGCAAGAGCGTGTCTGATAATACTGATCCAACTTTTGCTGCTTTGTGACTGCAGGGAGACAATGACCCAGTAGATGTGGTTGAAATTGGCACCACCCAGTGCCAGCAGGGGGGAGTGTACAAGGTGAAGCCCTTGGGAGCATATGCCATGATTGATGATGGGGAGCTTGACTGGAAGATCGTGTGCATCAGAACAGATGACCCCAAGGCAGATGTCCTGAATGACATTGAGGATGTGGAGAGGTACACTGTGTGCTGCTACACTCATGCTTGAGGGTTTGTTAGTATGCTTGTGTGTGTCTTTGGACTGAACATGAGCATGGGTTTTACGCATTATCAAAATCTGTGAGTCCAGAAGCAAGTGAGTCTGCATCACATAAAAGACAGCAAAGCTGTGCTTGGTCTATGTTTGCCATGAGTGTCTTTGACACCATGAGAGAAATGTGTTCTGGCTCAAGGTACAGCTGCAGGGTTGTTTCAGGCAGATGCATGGCTGCAGCTGTCAATCTTGCTTTGAGTGTCATCTCAAACTTTGCATGTAGGGAGATGCCAGTTGAACTGGAGAAGGTGATGATCTGGTTCCGGGACTACAAGATCCCAGATGGAAAGCCTGCCAATGCGTATGGCTATGACTCACGCCCCATGAACAGTGACTTTGCCAAGATGGTCATTGGTGAGACCCATGAGTTGTACAACAACCTCAAGGAGGGCACGCGGGAAAACAACGGTGCACTGGCCCTGTCATAGGCGCTGTTAGTCTTTTTCAGTCCGTCTGATTGTGAACAAGCTCGTCTACCCTGGTTGCAGTTTTAAATCCCCTTGTTGGTTATGCCAAAGGATCCTCTGGAGACTGATCACTTGCAGGCATTGCAAACAACAAAACAGGGACTCTTGAAATATTTCATGTCAATGCACAAGAAACAGCAGAGTCTTGCGTGTAACACCTTGTGCAGCTTTGATCCTTGGAGAATCGTAGTGCTTGACCAGCTAGCTGTAGTTGTTAGGTCTTTTCTGTTCACTTACTACTGTTTGAGCTTCACTGCAGATCATGCAGCTTCAAAGTTGCTTTGTGGTGTTCAGTAGATTGATTCATCTGCACTTCTCAACATCAAGTGCCCGGCATGCAATTCACAGCACCTCAGGCTAAAGCCAATTTATTACGTAGTGCTACAGTTACGCCAATACGGCGTAGGTCCTGCCGACAAAAGGCTTTGAGCAAAGCTTTGCGAAGAGCAGGTTGGCAAGTGCTTCGGCCGGATCTTCTGCATTACAATACGCTTGTAGAAACCACACCTACATCTTGCCTACGCCCCTGTGTTGGCAGCAAAAATATGTCCAGCCCGATAAGGTCTGTGAATTGCTCTCACTTTGTGATGCTTTTCTGTTCGAAGCTTGCTGTTAATTGCATGATTGACGGCAAAGGCTTGAACAAGAGCAGTTTTTATATTCATGTCTGGCTTGCAAGACAGGTCACAATGTGTGACCGGGTTTCTGCTTGTTTTGCAGCGAGCGCGCGAGATCTGAGTCACCTGCCGGGGACGTAGCTGCAAATGGAAAAGGTACGCTTCATCAGCTTATTCACTTGTGATGTCATGGTTTTTTTGCGTCTTGAAGTCCTTAGTTGACTGGCGACGAAGGGTCTGATCAAATCAGGCCCAGCTGACTCCTTTACTAGTGTTGGACTGACGCAAATTCTGTTGTAGATTCTCCTGTCCGAGAACGGGACAGGTCTCCCTTGAGCGTCAGTCCCAGGTACGAAGTCTCGTCAGCAGAAAGCCTGGTCAGCAATACTTGAGCCCATGAGCACAGAGTAGCCTAGCCTAACCCTTTCCCTGCTTACAGCAGGGCTTGCAAGCTCAAGCAGCTGCAGACTCTGCCTCTCTAGTTCAGACATGCACAGGCCTCAGATCACAGACTTGCACACGCCCATCTTATAACGCTTCTGAGCAGCACAGCACTGCACAGACCTCAGATGCACAGTCCTAATGCTGATCAGATGCACCAGCTAATCACTGCTCAGAACCCTGCTTTGTGCTAACCAGACGCCTAATTTGATCTGTCAGGCGGACACGGGAAAGAAGCCTCAGCCGTGAGAGGCCTGCTGCTGCCTCACGCTCAAGATCAAGGTCAAGGTCCCGCAGCAGATCCCGCAGCAGAGTCAGGGCTGGAGACTGGAAGGTGACCGCACTGCTTGATTTTAATCAAAATTTAAAACATGGTCTTTTTTGCTTCAGTGCTTAACTACTCTTTCATTTGCAGAGCAAACTGGATGACCTGGTGGACAAGGGGTATGTGCATAGAAGTGACATTACAGACCACATCATGCAGGCACTTGAAGGTAGGCAGAAACATGCTGGATTGCAACATTGCAAGCATCTGCTGTGTTATAGATGTGATGAAGGGACATGCTGCTCCATGCTGACCGCTGCTTGTACTGCAGAGCTATCTGATACAGATGCAGAGTCTGCTGTAGACAGCTTTGGCAAAAGTGACTTTCGCCGTGTCAACAACAAAGGTGCTTTTTTGATGGGCATCATCAGGCGTGTCAAGACTGAGGGCCCAGATAGAACCCACCGCACTTCAGACCTGGACAGGATGCACAAGTCTGTTAGGAATCGCCTCACAGATCTGATTGACAAGGTGATCACAAGCTTGCTGCTCATATGCTGCATTTTGTCATGCATGGCCATGTGCATTGTCTTTTTCGGGCTGCGTGAGACACGCAGTGGTATGATGACCTCCCCAAGCCAAGTGCACTATCTGAGATGCATATGCTGTGCATTGCGATTGGCATGTATCAGTTAGACCTCTCTGTTGTCTGCAGGGTTTGTTGTCCAAGGAGGACTTGCATGTGAACATGTGTGATGCCTTGGCCAACTTACCCACAGACCTGGGCCTTGAAGCCATTGAGACCTTCAGTCGTCGTGCTTCCAGTGAGCCTGTGCGCAACAAGACAGGATTCATGGTAAAGTTGCGTCCTGATCTGCTGCTTCACAGTCTTGAAGTGAGCCAACAGCTAGACTTTATTGCATAAGATGTTGTTGGCATATTCTATGGTGGCTTCAGTGCTTATGCATGGAATCAGTACTTGTACTACCTGCTGCAGTGGGCAAGCATCGCAAATGTCTAATCTGCATGCTGACTGATGTATACACCTGCAGATCAGCATAGTGAAGAGGTTGAGAGAGGACATTGCACCTCCCAGAGGGTATGGTGGCAGAGGAGGCTATGACAGATATGACAGAGGTGGTGGTGGAGGTTATGGCAGGTAGGCTGAATGCATCTGCACCTACAGTCAAGCTCAACAATGCATTGCCCTTTGGTGCCTACAGGCAAGCTGCACAGATCAAAGCAATGCAATGCAAGTAGGAGCAGCATAGGGCTGCATGATGTGTACCCTTGGTGTCCTAGTTGCCTTCCAAGTTGGTGAATCAATGGTTGCATGCTTACTTGAGACTGGAAGCATTGGTGCTTGTAGGGACAGGTATGATGACTACAGAGGTGGCGGAGGAGGTGGCAGGTATGGAGACCGCTATGACAGATATGATGACAGGGGCTATGGTGACAGATATGATGATCGCCGCTATGATCGGTACGCTGATTCTTGCTGCTAAAGCACAACTGAAAGACTGCGCGTCTGATGCATCACAATTTGTTTTTTGCTGCATAGTGACCACATATAGCATGACAGCTCATTGCACCGAAAAATATTATGTTGTTTGCTGGACGTGTGCATGCAGCAGATAATGCTGACATGATGTCATATGCAGGTACTGAGGAAAGCAGATCAGTGGCGTCTGATAGTAGTGCTCTGCCCTGTCATGTGGCACCATCAGTTCTTGTTTCTGGCAGTCACGCTTATATGCAATTTGGCATAGCTTCAGCTGCAGCTGGAGACAGCACTTTACATCTTTGCTTGGTGTGAGCAGTCCTGATGACCTCCTGTCAGGCCAGCTTGTTTTCGCCTCTCCTACATGTCCGCTCTGTATGCATCAGTGGACGCTCGCAGCAATCCAGTAAAATTCAAGATGCATGTTCTGTTCAATGATACGTGTTGATGTACTCTCGTACGCGTGGTCTGCTGCACCTTGTCTGCTCGCTGCATGACGAACTCTTTGTCGGGTACTCCCTGTCATTTGATCGATGCCTGGCGTGTGCTGAAGTCACCAAGTATTTTCCTCACACTGAAGCAAGGTACCAGTTTGCTGCACACACATGCATGAGAAGGCACGAGTCATTGCGTCTTCGTGCGTTGGGATCGCACGCAAGGCAAAACAACGTTTGGACCCGTGAGCAACGCATCTGACAAACCTTTACTTGGCGTGTGGGAAATTGGGGAGACATAAAGGCTGCCCAGCATATATTTTACAGTGCTATCACTTTTGTATGGTGATCAATACGATCTGGGTGAACAGAACCTCGCGGACTACTGCCCATACAAGGTCGGTAGGACGTTCAGCATCGGTTGAACCTCGATAGCGTTCTGTTGGCGATCGGACGTTCGCACAAGTCCATACCCAAGCTCTCCGACGGGACTTTCTCCAAAAATACAGCATGTGTCCGCCATGAACTTATCGCCTGCCGGTATCATCTGGCCTATCAACATCACTGGACCAACAGCGGGACAATCATCAATTCTGAAGCCCACCAGGTGTCACTCACCACTAGTTGCCCATTATGTCCAAGAGACGCACTGCTGACCCCGGTCCCTGCCCAGCATCCTGGAAACACCTCAACCAAGGTGGGTAAGTGGCCAGCACTTGCCCAGATCGATCTCGCTTAATCTTGCTAATCACCACTCAACCCCAATGCGCAGCATGCTCAGGGTCACTCATGGTTTGTGCATGTGACCAGTAAGCATAGTACATCATGCAGCACGCGCACCATCCAAATTACCCATGTAGTCAAATTCATTTAAACAGCTGCGCACTAGAGCTATCTCACCACAGAAGCGTTTAAATTAGGATGTTTGCTGTCATTCCTGGGCACAACTGCAGGCCTGTCGATCTCAGATGCTATCAGAGCAGCAGACTGTGCAGCTTCTGAAACCGTCCTGGCTGCATCAACAGGGACAACTGAGTCATCCTCCAAGCTGTTTGCTTCACCATCTTGTGGACTCACTTTTTGCTGCGCATTGTTTGTCTGCGACATGGGATCAGATGTTGCCTGGGCTGCTGTGGGTTGTGACGTGCTAGTGCTGCGTGTTGTGGCAGGAGCAATAAGGGGCCGCCGGATGTTCATAGGTGCTGCTGCTTGTGCTGACATGGCATCGACCTTGGAATGGTGCAGCTGGAAGGCAGGAGTCACCCAAGCCCCACTCTCTGACTGACTGCCTGCCCAATTGTACGACCCCAGGCGTGCTTTGCACCTGCACAGCATGCAAACATGAGTCAGCTAGAGCGCAGACAGCATGTCACTCCAAGCCTGTGACCGCTCAGGTGTAGCTTGCTCGGTCACCGAAACCAGATCCCCACAAAGCTGAACCAAAACTTGTAAGCATGGCATTGACTAGTTGCAAGTGAGCAAAGCTTCCAACAGTGCGACAGCACGCTTGCAACCTTACTGCAGTACTGATGCAAATGGGTTCTCGACATGGCCCAGGCAGTGAGGCAGATATCTGCAGACGCGACACTTGCCCGGGGCAGTACAGTTTTCCTTGGGTTGCCCCATCGGACAGCTCTTGCATCCACTGCATGGGCTCCACCCAAAGGGACCCCCTGTCTTCACCTTGCTCACCCCCGCCTTTACTCCGCTTCCTGCAACAACCACATAAAAATAGTGGTTGATGTTGACATGGGCAGGGACATACTGCAGGTGCTGTTGCAGCCTGTAATTGATGGAATCACTATGCAGCCATTGTAAACATGCAAAATCTATTGATGCAAGGTGTGCATGACAGGACCTAATTCTGCAGTCTCATGTCATCAACAAGTCATTGCTGCTGTGCCCACTTTAAACTATGACATGGATATGTGCTCAAAGGTAAACAGGATGTGCGCCTCAGACTTGGTTGCTATGACAATGACCATGCATTGTTGAACTATGCACCTGTACTTGAAAGCTATGCTGCCAGGGCCTTCAGTGACTGGCACAACATTGTTCTGGGTCGCCAGCAGCCGTCTGCACTTCCTACATCTGTACAGCATGCCCTGTGCGTACAAACTACATCAGATTATCAATAGCTTGTCACAACAATAACATACCCCAGCTTTTACACAACAATGTGCAGCTTATATATGAGCTGATGGCACAGGAACAGCCACCATACTGCAATCAGGGGTGAGCTGCTGCCAACAGCACATTTGGAAGGCATCTTGTGCCTTTTATGCCATGGATGAAACAATGAAACAAACATGATGCAAATGTCATGTCAACCTGTGTGGTAGACTCTGAGGGAACAGCTAAGTTGGCGGTGATGCTGGCAAGCTCCTCACCAGCATCATACCGCATGGCCAGCTGTCGCATGGTGACTAAGTTGTATCCTGGGTGGTCAGGCTTAAACACATACCCCATCTCTTGCCATAGCTGCAGTTGCTGCAGAAACCCTGCATGGAGCAGATACACATTGTACGGCACACATATGCTGCAGATCATGTCGTCATGTCATACTTTGGAATATAGCATCTTCAGAACACATCCTGAGATAGCTCTGTGTAAATTTCAAGGGATTGACGGCAATGTGCCATGAGGACTGTGGTGTGCAACTAGGTGAATGTATGATATTGAGCAATATCTAGGCGCATCAAGGAGTGGCTGACAGCAATGATCACAGTCTGCAACTAGTTTTGTATATATTTTTACTTTCATTAGGGCTGGCATAAGGATAAACATGCCTAACAGATGCCAACGCACTTTCCATGCCTATCCGTTCTGTTGCCATCAAGTATGCAAGTACCACCTGCATGAATGTTACACAGTACATGATACATTTTTACACTGTGTAGTGTCAAGCAGCTTGTCATGGCCTGAGGTGACGCTGCAGCTCATCAAGACTCACTGAAGCACTTCTTGACACGCCTGCTTGGCAATGCACCAAGACTTTGCCGTTGCTGCCAATTGCTGAGCTGATGAAACTGACTGCTTGCTGGAAATGAGGCAGCAAGTTTGCCTCAGCCATATCTGGCATGTCAATCAGCAAATGCTTCATGGACAGCTGCCATACTCTCGTTGACAAATCTGGCATGTCATTGATGACGCTCTGTATGCAAACCAGACATTCCAGACCCATTTACAGACATGTAACAACAGCCCAACATTCAAAATTACAAAATGTCGATTCTTTGTTGAGCAGCCAGGACATGATAGTGGCAATTACCAGGACATGAGAAATGCCCAGCTCAGCAGCAGAATTTAACACTGCCAGGCCACCAATAAACAAGCCTGCCAACATAAAGCAGTGTCATTGCCAAACCCAAAGCACGTGGCAGTCTGCGTTGTCTCTCACAAGGCTTGGATTCAACGTTACAGCAAGTATATATTACCCTTGCGGACTTCGCAAGCGGGGATTCCAGTGATAAGGTCGCCATCACCAGTCACGACGGGTGTCGACGGCAGCATGCCGATGTCTCAGCACAATCACGGCTCAAGTGAAAGCAGTTTGTCGATTAGCAGTCCAACTAAAAGCAGTACGCAGTTGATGTTGCACGGTCTAACAAGCGTTTCCTCGTTCGTCTTTGCGAGCGTTACATGGTATTGCGTTTGGAAGGAATGCCGCAGCAATTGCGAAACAGCCACGGCCACAAATCAACGTGTGCTCCTACAGCTTGATTGACCGCATTTACCTTTCAAAGCCTGCCTAAAGCCCGGCGGGCGCCATCACGAACTTTACTCAAACAACAGATGCCGGAGGAGGGTGGTGCCGCCGGCATGTCTGCTTCTGATCCCCGGATGCCGGAGCATATGGAAACACAACGGACGCATGTGATTTGTGGGCCTGATCTCAACTACCATGTGAGTACTGAGATTTTGCAGGCTCAGCGTCCGCTTCCTGCTGGCAAGCTGCAAACACCGTTCGTTGCAGACTTCTTCGGCGACATCCGCAAATATGTACATGGCACTTGGCATAAGTAATGCATGGGACTTTCGAGATTGGGTGGAGAGTTTTCGGATCAAAGTACAGCAGAAAGATGATTTGGACATGAAGTTTGATATGGTGGGCATTGACCCCGCGATAGCCAATGCCCTCAGACGGATTCTCATTGCAGAGGTTCCAACTATGGCCATTGAGCATGTGTTTTACATCAACAACACGTCCATCATCACGGTAATTCATTGAGATCATCCAAAACATCACAGTTCCCCCTTGCCAATGTTGCTCACCTAGCATCATATTATGCAATCAGTATAAATCACATGCACTGTGCAGGATGAAGTGTTAGCGCATCGTCTGGGTTTGATCCCACTGGATGCAGATCCAACACTATTTGAGTACAAAACCAGTAAGTCTGCTGATTTTGTGCCTGAGCCTGTTACTTCTTGTCTGCTTGTCATCACTGTTGTCATGCATTGCTGACCTTGCTGACTGCTGCAGGGGAAGAAACTGCCAGTGAGAAGAACACCTTTGTGCTGAGGCTGAAAATTATGTGCACACGGCAGGGTGCTCAGATGGTCAATGACCGAGGTCAGCACCCATCCAAACCCTGCAGCAGTTTGCTTTGCCTGTGCTGCTGACTTCTGACCACTATTGTCACTACTGCTTAGTTCTCTGGAAGACTGCACTGATAGTTCATGGCTCTGGAAGCATCTTGATGCAGTGGTGAAATGTCACTGGGAACCCCCCTAGGGCTCAAGCAAGCATCAATGGCCTGCAGCAGGAGATTAGTGTCATGAACCTGTTTGTGGATGTGTTACAAACACAGCTAGTGGATTGTGTCTTGCAGTGCTGGCGAAAGACCTCAACTTTCTGCCCATGGGCAGCCAGATGCCTGATGAAACTGGCTGCAGATTCGCTGTGGGTCAGCAGCAAATGCTTCCACAGGGAGTGCAGGCTGTCAACCATGACATCCTGTTAGCAAAGCTACGACCTGGCCAGATCATTGACCTAGAAGCACATTGCATCAAAGGTACATGGGCCCAAACATACCTTGCTGCGCTTGACACTGCCCGGCAGCCTTACTCACAGCTGCTGATGTGGCTTTGCCCATCCATGTATCAGGCACATTCACCTGCAGCTTTTGTGAAGTATGCATACTAAGGGACAAAGTGACTTTGCAGGGCAGGGCAAGGAGCATGCCAAGTGGTCTCCTGTGGCCACTGCCTGGTACAAGCTCCTGCCAGAGATTGTCATTACCAAGGTGCAACCCTGCTCACCTGTCGACCTGTGGCTTACTCTACCAAATCTCTTCACCTAGAAGCATGCTATGAGGGTTTCAGCAGCCCTGATCAGTGTGACTGCTTTGGCTCAAGCTTTGTATGTACAGCTAGCATGCACGTTTTGCTTGAAGATCTAACGAGGATGCCATGCATGCATTTTGACAATGACTCCTGCTCAGTGAGAGTAAGGTAGAGCTAAGCATGCTGCACCGTACTCTCAAAATGGGTGTGCCTGTGTTGCAAGCAAAGGTCAGATTGCTATACACAAACAGCAGTTGCTGACAAAGCTAATGGGGTGTGTTATCTGTGACAGCCAATCACTGGTGAGAGTGCTGATGCCATTGCAAAAGAGTGTCCTGGCCTGTTTGAAGTGGAGGGCAAAGGCAGAAACAAGAAAGCTAGCGTGAAACCTGCAAGGGAACACACTCGACTGCTAGAGAAGGTACTGCTTCACACGACCATCACAGTGGCGAGTTGTCACATAGGCACACCTGTTTACATGTTGCTAGATGTTGGTGGCAGTCTTCTCTGGGTGTGCTGTTGTTTTGTACCAGTTTCCTTGCATTTAGGCCCAATCTTCTTGCAGTTGTAGCAAGAGCTGCTGCTGCTATTTATGCTGCTGCTGTCAGAATGGGGCTGCCTAGCATTTAGCCTGTATTGCAGATTCAATCAAGCAATGCTGAGCTCTTCTTGTGTCAACAGGCTCGGCGGCTGTCTGGGGAGGAGCCCTGGCAGAAACATTTCAGGCTGCAGAAGCGCAAAGACCACTTTCTTTGGACAATTGAGTCAGCAGGTATTGCCATTGAAGCAAGTATTGTACCTTGCTATGTTTTCTGGAGTACGCAATTTTGCAGGACTTATACTGACAGAAGGTCTGTTGTTTGAAGGCCAGCGACCAGAGGAGCTGTTTCTGACAGCGATAGACATACTGGAGGCAAAGTGTGACAAACTGCTAGAGTCTTTGTGAGAGATGTCGTGTGATGTGGAGTAGCAAGGAAGTAATATACTTTTTGTTAGTGTATTGGAATTGCGACAGTACAAGTATCGTGTAAGACGCAGTCCATCTGCTGGTATCATGCTGGCACACTGACTGATCCGCTAATAGTAACTTTCATTGGGCTGCTGTTGCACTTCAGCTGCTTGCAAGACTCTTGCTGTGACCACCTGACTTGCAGCAATCGTCCTTCAACATGTATACAACCAGATTGTCTCGCGCGTCAAGCTGCAGTATGCCAGACTATGCAGAACTGAAACACACAAAGCAACTGTTTTGCAGCGTTTTGTCACAGTATAGCAAGTCTGGCGGCAGTCACGGCAACCAGCACCACGAATGCTACCTCTTTGCTGGACACAGCAAAATGATGTCATCTGCTGGGCCCCAGATGAGGCTAGAAGAAGATGTAAGCCAAACAGCACAAAATTTGTATTGTGCACGTCAACAGCTGTAGCAGCTTCGACTGAAATGCTGTGGCTGTGCACAAGATGCGATCAGGCCCCAAAGACAGCTACTGCTACTCTCGTCGAAGGCCTCTAGTGGATTCAAGGGATCATGAGTTGCTAGTTCTGTGCCAGTCGAAATCGGCCGTACAAGAGCTGGTGCGTACGGATTGCACCACGGTGATCCTTGGCCTGAAGGCTGATGCCGGCAGATAACGACTTGCAGCCCCCGTTCTTCGCCGCAGTCACCACACTAGCCACGTGAGCATCTATACAGCGTTGCAGTCTTGTGTTCTGACTGAGTTCCCTCTCCTTCTTTGCAACTCACTGCAAGCGCCCGAGCAACTTTGTCAATCTGCAAAACATGTCTGGCCCCCGTGTTCATGAGTGCTTTCATTCCCAAATGCGGGAGCATACTCAGTTTCACATGCCTGACAGGTGGACCATCCTTTTCTTGTTTGGATACTTGAGAGATCTTATCAGAAAGCGTGTATATTCCAAGAGGGCACAGGTATATTTCATGTGGCCCTCAGACTGCCGGATGATCAGCAAGCAAGATAAGACAGTTGCACAGCCTGCTGACCCTGAGAATTGAGCGGCTGCTGTTTCATGCACAGGGATATGCACCCATTCGGCAGGACTATGAGGACTTCTACACCAGGAGAATGTACTATAGAATCCACGTAATCATGACTTCAGTTCACTGCTGGACGCTGCCAAACAAGGCTCATCATGACTGATGTTTTGCTACTTGTGGGCTGCTCTTGATGCTCTTGCAATTTGCAGGACTGCTGGAACAGGCCTATTGCCAGCGCGCCAGACGCATGGATTGATGTCTTGGAGCGCACACCAGTCTTTGGCCAAGAGTAAGCGCACAATCTGCGCGGCTGCAAGAACAATTCCTGTGTGGAATATTGATATCACAAGAGGGACAACAGAAGTCGGTGATCTATTGCAGGGCACTCAACCTTACAGGCAAGACAAGGCGATGTCTCAATCTGGGCTCATACAACTATTTGGGATTTGCAGCAGCAGACGAGTACTGCACGCCGCGTGTCAGGAAGGTGTTGAGTGAGTATGGCTGTGGCATGTGCAGCAGCCGCATAGCAGCAGGTATGCGTGCATCATGGCTTGCCACCAGGTCAAACATCACGTACAGCCCAGCTTGGCTGCAACATCGCACGCACAATCTGGTCAGAGCATTGGCTTGTTGCATCACAATGCCACAAAGTGCTACCTGCATATGCAGTCAAACATTGCCGTTTTGCGTCACATGACTCACCTTTGCACCGGCATGCAGCATTGCAAACCCTCACAACCTGCAAGTAGCCCAAATGCCTTGCCTGCTTTAAGCAGCTTGATTCGCTACACATCTTCTGCTGCTTTGGCTATAGACGCATCTTTTGTTTGTGCCTCAGAATATGCTTTGCAGACCATGCACACCAAGTGCAGAACATGCTGTGTATTTGCAATGCACTTGTTCTGCACTTGGTGTGCATTGATGGGTGGCATGCAGCCTTGATGGGTGGCATGCAGGCACCACTCAGCTGCACGTGGATCTGGAGCGCATGGTTGCAGACTTTGTCGGACAGGAGGACGCCATCACCTTCGGCATGGGCTTTGCCACCAATAGTATCATCATCCCTGCCTTGGTTGGCAAGGAGTGCCTAGTACTCAGTGACTCATTGAATCATGCTTCAATTGTGACGGGCGTGCGAGGCTCAGGAGCCAAAGTGAAGGTGATGTGGCACTGACCACCGTGTGTGCATTGCACCCTGTCAGAAGCTTGGGAGGTATCGAGCATCAGGCTGTTTGTACGCCACCAGCGACATGGCCACATCCTTTTGTATGGTCTATTGCGTACCATGCCAGCCTCATCTGTGAGTGGCATGCTCCATACAGCCATATGCCTGATGCAAGCCTTGCTATGCCTCCCACACATGTTATGCAGGCCACTCAGGAGCTGTAGACCAATACAGCCACGTGCAACCATTGGTTGGTCACAGATGAAGCTTCATGATGACACTGTGCTTGTCATCATCAAGCACATCCAGCAAAGCCTGTGGGCACTGCATGGCTTTGTCTGGACCAGCCATTCTATCAGCACACCATTAGGGCCATGTGATGGACAGCTTTGGCTGTTCATGCAGGTGTTTGGGCATAATGATGTGATACATCTTGAGCAGCTGCTGCAAGAGAGCATAGCGTACGGGCAGCCCAGGACGCGTAAGCCCTGGAAGAAGGTGCTGATCATCATAGAGGGCATATACAGCATGGAGGGGGAGATGTGTCCCCTCAGAGAGGTGGTTGCCATCAAGAAGAAGTACAAGGTGCTGTGCTGAAGCTGCAGTCTCTGCATACAAGCTTCTTGCTATCCTAGCCAAGATCTGGTTATTGTCCTTTCAGACACACGGCAGTTGTGCAAAAGCGCAATGCTCTGCAGCAATGTGGGTAGCATCATGCAGGAGCAGAAATTTGGTGGGCTTGCCAAATGCATTTAGAGACAAATGCTCATGAAAGATAGCACATTGTACACACAATTGAGACCTGCACACATCTCATGATACTTGCGGTTCTGAGTGATTACCCAGCACTTTGCTTTGAGCAGCCTCACAACAACCCTGTTCTGTGTGCCAAAATTTGCACTTGGTGGTCTATAGCAGCATGAGTAGAAGCTCAGCAATGCGGCTGGCAAATGGATGAGCCTGCTGATAGTACCTGGCAGTAATCAGCTAAAACCAATTGGAATATGCGCATGTACATGAACTTGCACAAAGTCACGCTCAACACGTTGGGGGGCGGGGTGAGCATAATGAACAGCAATGGCATGTAACTTTGGGCAGTTTTCACTTTGCATGTAACTTAGTGCATTGAAATGATGTCCCTTGCAGGCATACCTTTTCCTAGATGAGGCCCACAGCATAGGAGCAATGGGCAAGCGGGGAGGCGGAGTATGTGAGCACTTTGACGTGTCTCCTGCAGATGTGGATGTCATGATGGGCACATTTACTAAGTCCTTTGGGTCTTGTGGGGGCTACATAGCAGGGCCCAGGTCAGCAATTACACTCCTGTGAATGCAAGGACTACACATATGAGTTGACGCCTCTTTTGCATGTCTGCATCTGGGTAGCGTCGCTGCACAGCCAGCAAATCTGTACAGCTGTATGCCATCCGCAATGTTTGCTGCTTCACAGCACAGGGACTTGCTCCGCCATGACAAGAAACAGGCATGCACCACGTGTCACGATTGCCCAAGCGCATGCAAGCTTGCTGCAACAATTGTAGACCCATCTTCAGATGTATGTTTAGGGATTATTTAGCTTGTCCATAGACCTGTTGCGACATGCGCAGAGCTTATGTCCATGCAGCATTTAGCGCCTCTGCCATGTATTTTTGACATTTGTCAGATCAGCAGAAACAGCTATGTTTTATTGCGATCTCTGACAGCATCTGATGCAGGCGGTCTTGTATTTGCTTTCTGCCAGGCCAAGTCACAGCCTGGTGAGCTTGCATGATGGTGGGTGCAGGGCATTGATACAATGCATGCGGAGGATAGGGCCGGGCCATTGCTATGCCAGCAGCATGTCGCCCCCGGCTGTTGAGCAGGTCATGAGTGCTATGAGGGTGCTCAGGGGCCAGGATGGCTCTGACAGGGGGGTCAAGAAGATTCAGCAGCTGCGAGACAATGCCAACTACTTTAGGCAGCGGCTGACTGACATGGGCTGTTCTGTGCTGGGCTCTCAAGACTCACCTGTCATGGTCAGTCAAAAGCAACTGAGCAGCCCTGTGTTTCCATCAAAGGAATTTAAGCATGTCCAGTCTTGCTGTTGACCCATCCTTTGGTGGCATTTGACTGTGGGGATCCAGAGATTGGGGAGCTGGTTGTGAATTACAATGCCTTATTGTCTACAGCTTGTTTGCATGAGAAGCAAACTTGAGGCAAGTGGTCACAGCCTGCAAACTGCATGCACCAGATCCACACTGACCAAGAAAGTGTGCGCGTGCAGCCCATCATGCTGTTTAACCCTGGCAAAATGACGTCGACATCACGGATTCTGTTTGAGCAAAACATTGCCATGACCATTGTGGGCTTCCCAGCAACAGCCCTGCTGTCTGCCCGGGCGCGGGTCTGCATATCTGCCAGTCATACAAGGGAGGACCTTCACTGGGCCCTGCAGGTCACCCCTCAACTTCTCTTCACATTGTGCAGCAGACCCGAGCATCTGGGCTGCAGACCTGTGTGATACGATATGCATCTCATGCAGCATCAGTCATACATGCAGACACTCCTAGTCATGACGCACAACGTACCAAGGTGACTTCACCACGTGTTGGTCCCAGATCACAGTAATGTATCCTGTCGGGTGCACAGGATTCAAGGCAATTCAGCTTGCTTGTCATCAAAAAAGGGCACACAGCTACACTGTGTGCATTGTCAGGGGATCAACCATATATATGTATTGCATCATGCAGGTGCTTGATGAGCTGTCTGAGCGCTGTCTGAAAGATAGACTTGGTTTCACACTGCATTGGGACTTCCAAAGCAAAATGTGCTGTCTTCAACATGCAGGGCCTGGGCCTGGCAGCTGTACATCATGAAGTCATGGCAGATGCACAATAGGCAGCATGGCACACTCTTGGCATCAGCAGAAAAGGTCACAATTTGGAACACAACATGGATATGCTTGCACAGTTGTGCTGATCTGGTTAAGCTGTGAAGAGTTTACCTCTTCTTGCACTTTGAGGCGACCCATCTCATCTGCCAGGGCTGATTCAGCAGCCCCTTTGCTGAGCAATAAGGCCAGTACCTGTTCCTGTTCATCTCCCGTTGCTGCATCCTGCATACATGTCAAACATTGGGGAACTCACATCTGTAGAATAGGATGCTATTGGTGAACCTGTTTTCATGGTGCTGATAAAGGCAAGTCATCAGTTTGATGTCGTGATACTGGTGCTTCTGACTGCCACATGCCGACCTGTCAGGTATCATACAACATTACTGTTGTACACCATGTGGTATGACAATCTTGCGTCATTGTATAGATCTTTGTTCCATTCAATGCGGGCTGTGTCAACACCATGATCTCTCAAAATGCTTCAGGGGTTGCATGAATACTTGACATCAAGCTGTCCAGCTAGTAGAGTGTGCTGAAAGGTAGAGGTGTGGGCAGCAGCAGTACCTGCAGCTTGCTCTGCTGCTGAGCGAGTGCCTGGCGACGCCGAGCCTTCCTGTCACGCCTGTTTGCCTCCTCCTCATGATGCTTGGCCTTGATGGTACGCATGTACTTCTGGCTATCACTCTGCAGCTCCTCCTTGTGAGGAGCCAGCTGCCTGAATAAGTCAGTGCTGTGCTCATTGACATAACATATAGGTAGCATGCAGGCCATACGTGTGCTGATCGCAGCTGATGTTGAAGTTGCAGAACAAGACCCCTTTGTCTTCTTGCACAAAGGCTGACATTCAGAGTCACTGCCCAAGATCTACACTGCCACTGTGCTGTTGCTTGTGAATCTTCCACTCTCAGGCTGATTGTTATGCATGACTTGTGGCACATAGTGTCTCAAAAAGGACAGCAATGTCTACCTGAGATGCTGGATGTGCTCCATTGGTGTTTGACCAGCTGGTGGCTGAGCCATGTCATCTTGCACCTGCTCGCCTCCGTCAGTCAGACGCTGCAGATTGCTCTCAAAAGAGTCTATCCCTGACATTGTAGCAAACTCACATGGTCAGTGCCTCCGCTGGGATGTCAAGCAACATGCATGACTGCAGCTAAATCAATTTGAGCATCCGATAACATGTGCCTGGCAATCCCAAGATGCTTGTACGTCAGACAGTGTGTACTCTCAGTGTGCAACAGGCAGAATGAAACAGACACTTGACAAAGGAAGAACAGCTAATATTCAACGTCACAAGGCTTGCTGATGGTGGTCTGAAATAGTTGATGTTGTGTGCTACCCTAGTGCTTCAGCCTCACCTAGAGACACCTCCAGGTTGGCTGCTTTCCGCACACCCTGCTTGGCTTGTTTGTGCATGGCTGCTACGCTCAGCTCTATGCGCAGATCTTCCTTGTCCAACCGTTCCTGAATGGATGCACAGCGTCAGCTTGGTATAGCATCAGACAGACACAGATTACCATCAGTGAAGCTTGTGACCAAGGTTCTCACGGTCGAGACTTGTGCCCAATTCTAGTTTTAGAGTCTCATAGCAACAAAAGGTGCAATAATTCATAGACAAGTATTTGAGTCTCTTCCTGTTGACTCGTTGAGGCTTTTTGCTTGTGCTGCATAGAGTGGCTTGCCTGGCGATCAAGAAGCGCCTGGTGGGTCGCTGCCTGCTGAGCAGTCCGCTCTTGCCGATGCTGTACTGTACTATGAAGACTGGAGAGCAGGTCTTGTCGCCGGATTGCCCTACCAGCATCGTTGTCTGCACAGCTGTCAGCCAGTCCCTGCAGGCTCATCACGGCCAGCTGAGTGCAAACACACCAAAATGTGCCTGGAACTTCTGAAGCAAATCTGTAAAATCATGCAACTGGCAGACCACTGATGTGCACACATCAGCTAGCAGCCAAAGATATGGATTTGATGTGTCCATGCAACAAAGGCATGACCATATAGGCTAACAGGGTCCAGCATGAACACCAGTATTGTTTGACATGCACGCTGTGATTGCGTCTGGAGCTTCATTGACAACTCCGCAAAACAGTGACGGAGGTCACATGCTGCACGTGAGGGGTTTGCCCACACAGATTGGGAATTACATCCAATTCAGGCTTGGTCACACAACAACCAGATGCACACAAACCTGTGCAGCTACTTCAGACTGCCGTATGCACTCGTCCTGAAACTTCTGCAAGTGCATGCGCTCCAAGGCTGCTGTCCTTCTGGGAGTAACAGCTGCCAAGGCATCCTCAAACCTGTGCTGGTTGTCTGCATTGAAGGCTTCTCTTTCAGTCCTGCAAACAAGCTGCAAACATCAACATCCCCTGCCCAGCTAACCTGCAGTGTGTGCCTGCTAGGAAGCCCCACCTGAACTGCTGTGCCTCAAGCAAGCCCTTGCTGAGCTCTGTTTTGACTCCAAAAGTGGCTGCCAGCTTGTTGCTGCTCAGCCCTTGCCCATGAACAATGCTGGACTTCATGGTTGCCAATGCACTCTTGATGCGATATAGCAACTGAGCAGCAGCATCCCTCTCCTCCCGTGTAAGTGCAGCAACTTTGTGTTTACTGAGCTGGATGCCTAGCTTTTGCAGAGTTGGCTGCAATGCATTCCAGTCAGCACCAAGTACTTGTCGTGGCACACATATTACAAACCACATCAAAATCGAGGGCTTGCTACACTTGTTTGCAAGCAACCCTCATAATACCTGTAGACGCCTGTAATTATTGAAAATTGCAGTTGGGGCTCTGCTGTCCTCAAACTGATGAAAGTCAGGCTGCAATTTGCATTTGTACAGAACTTCGCCAAAAATATAACCACTTGCCAAGTCCTACAAGAACAGGGCCTCGTCACAAGACAGTCTGTAGGGTAGCAACTGCACAAAGCAAAGCTGCACATTCCCGGCTGCACCTTTTCCAACTGAGCACAAGAGGATTGTATTTTCAGGTCCTCCTCCAGCCACTCTTTGAGGAGAGCTGCCATTTCGGCCGAAGGACGTCGGCGACGCTTTGTCTTGATTACTTAATTAACGTGCTGACGTTCGCACACGCCGGTCGCGAGGGTAGGCCGACACCACATTGGTTCACGGCAGCATAGTGGGTCCTCAAGGAACGTGTTGCCATGATGGCCCTTCACTAGTGCTGTAGGGCCTCACCAATACGGAAGGGCCATTTCGAACGGCCTTGCCCGAAAGCTCTGCTGCATTACAATTTTAACAGCATTTGTTAGCGCTCGATCTGCCTAAGCTAGTTATATGATAGACACAGCGGAAGATGCTTACGAAGATGACTTCGAAACCTATGAAGACGACTTTGAGGTGTTGCGAGAGTGATCTGCTGCTGATGTGCAGAGATCGCGCTCAAGTCTGAAGATCATTGTTATTGCAGAGCGACGGAGAGGATCAAGGGTGCCAAATTAGATCAGCCTGTTTTTATGCTAGTACAGCTATTGATGTAACCGTGAACACACCACAACCAGCTTTGCTTACAGGGGCCACACAAGTTTGCCAGCAAAGTCATTACAGACTCCTACTACACATAGTAAGACTTAGTTGGTCGATTGTGCTCAGACTCAGCAGGCGACTAACAAAGTACTGGCATGGTTGCAGATGAAGCAGAACAGGCACACCATACTCTGCCTGGCAAAGCTTTGCTGGGGTTGTCAGATATTCAGCGAAGTCACGCATCACAGCAATGGGCCCGGCTGCAGCGTCTTGCACCTCAAGTATCTATAAGCATTGCTCAGTATCCTGATACTGCTGTTTGGTGGCAAAAAGCAGTTTCCTGCTTTTTTTCAGGTTAAGCTGCAGGAGGTTATTCTGGACAATCTGTTTGACCTTCCTGCCATGACAGAGTATGATTTATTCTCCATGGGCAGAGGTTGCTACAGGTATCAAGCTGGAAGCTGATAGGCACCACATTGCGCTGTGTACTTGTCCACCACCACTACACCTCCACATTATTGACGACCTCATGGCACACACATAACAGGGATGCTGTGATTGGCTCAAGCCAGACTCACGATGATGCAGTAGCTGATGAATGCCAAACTGAGCCAATAGAAACATCCTCAGCTGCATGCCAGTGTCCAGATGCAGCCCATGAGACACAGTAAGATCTTCCATTCAGCATGTCATGCTATGGCCAGCATGCTGGTCCCGATTGTGGTTATGCATAAAACCCCTTGATGGCAACAGCTTTGTCACAAAGCCCAGGCTTTGATGTGCTGTCACAGTGCAGGCATGAGACAGAAAAGGCTTTGCAAGCAAGTGACAGCACTGAGCAGCTGCTACCATTTCTCAGATCTGCTGGATCAGTCATTTTGGGTATACTGGGATTGCAACAGCAGCATAGAGCTTTGCCAGAGTTCAACATTCCTGCACCGCTTGAGAAGCAAGGTCTGAAATTGTCTCATCACCTACTACCTGCTGGTGCTTTGCCACAGAAATCAGACTGGAGCTGAATAACACGAGAACAACTGCATGGGCTGCAGGTGTCATCACACAGAGCTTGTTGCTGTACTCTCCAGGTATACTGGAGGGGCGCGCTGTGACTGCGACTGCATACAGGGATGCAGATGGCATGGTACTGGCAGCATATGGGCCTTCAGATTTGCAGGTGGTTTGCAGAACCAATGGATCCCATCAGGTGGTTTGCAGAACTGATGGATCCCATACCGCAAGTTGCTCCCTCAAACATGTGCTGCCTGCTGATTGCATCCAGGTGTTTGGTCTTACAGGAAAATGTACTGGCGGCAATGGGCTGTTTGTGTGTATGGGACCTGAGCTCTCCAGCAATGCCTGCCAAGGTCCTTGTGAGTGAAGGTTGCCCGACTGCCTGCACCTTCCTTGCTGCTCCTGGCAGAGGCGACCTCATATTGGCTGGTACACACTCTCACATGAGCACATGCTCAAGTTGCCAGAATGCTATGCACATTTGACTAAAATTTTGAGTTCCTGGTAAGTTTGAAATATATCTAGACACACACATCCAGAATGGCTTCAAATGAACAAGCTGCATTGTTATCATCACTCAATACAAAGGAGTACAGGCATGCAATGAAAAAGGCAGTGACTGCTTATGCAGGCATGCAGGAAGGAGGTCTGTGTCTTTGGGATTGTGAAGAAGCAGACAGCAGATCCAGCTCCTGCAGCGTTGATGGGGCTTCTGTTCAGTATCAAAGGCCAACTTTCAGCTCTGAGTGCCATGGCAGCCCAGGCATGGCTGGCGCAGTGGTGTCTGTAGCTGCCCTTCCTCAACCGCATGTCCAGGCTGGTCAGTCTAATTCAGAGCCTGTATGTGACAATTGTGCACACTGAGGCAGCAGAATGAGGAAATGCAGCAGTGTGCTTAGGCAGTATGGGTGCACAACTGTGAGCACATTGTCTTCACATGCAAACTTTGCACGCAAGGAGACAAATACATCACCATGGCTTCTGCCTACTACGCTGGCACATGACTGCTTGTCTTCGATGCCAGACTTGTAGGTTTAGGTTGACCAAGCAAACTTGCATGTTTTACAAATGATTGATTTGGGCAGCCTGAGGCATTGTCTCGTCTTTTCAGACTGGGCCACAATGCAGGTGAGCAGAGTGGAGCAGGGCTGAAGAAGACTCGTCTGCTTGCTCTTACTGAATGGGGCAATGTTAGCCTATGGAGCGTGCATGTGCTCGCCCCTGGGGAATGCAGTGCAGCAGGAGGAGCAAATGCAGGAGTGTCAATAGGGGGCCGTGTGGGCCTGATGCTCCTTACAGCCAGCCTAGCCATGGGCAGAGGCCCGCATGATGGCATGCAAGCATCCTTGCCTGGCCATGCGACCTCATCAGCACATACTCAATTGCCTGATGGGCTGCAGAGACGTGCTGCTGTGCTATCATTGCCGCCAACAAGCATTGACCAGTATCTTGTGGGGCTAGACAGTGCTCAAACTGTGCGTGGCTCTCTATATGGTGAAGCCCCTGTTCCAAAGGTAAGTACTTGCTCTGACTTGATCTGATTGTGAGCATTGGTATTCAAATTCGCTGAGTGATGTATTTGCAAGCTTGGTTCACAGAACGCTCTGGAGTGACAGTATGGGCACTGGATGGCATTTATGCTGCAGGAGTGGCAGTTAGAGGACAAGATGGAGTTTCTGTCGATACAGCAATACGCGCTGAGATCACAGTCACAAGTGATGTGCATCAGCTTCAGTCCTTTCATGGTTGATGTATGGGTGGCGGGGTATACTGGTGGGATCATGGCAGTCTATTCCTTGACTTCGTCAAGGCCAATGCTGGTGACGCAGGTGAGCACCTGTTTGTGATAGTGTAAAGTTGTCATGCATTAGAGGCGTGATATGGCTGTACTCTTATGACTTTGAGTAGTGTCGACCAACCTGATGTGATAGCTTCAAGTCACGGACAACAAGCATTCACTCATGGTGCTCATGGTCAACATGCCTGCTCACATGTCTGTCTTGACCTTGATAGAGAGACTTCACCTGCAATTGTTTTTCATATGTGCCGGGAAACATTCTGTCCAACAGACACTGGGAACACCACTTCATCTTGGATCAGTTCTTATGGAAAGCTGTTTGTAAAAGCAAAATTGCTGTCTCACCTGTTTTGCAGGCTGGTGAGCAAGACATCATCGCTGTGACTTGGTCGCCTACCAAGCCCTCCTTAGTCATGGCATTGAACAGCCACTCCCAGTTCATCTTGCTGTACATCAACAGTCAGACATGCCAGCCCAAGGTTTTCGACTTTGGCAATACCACGTCGCCTAGCAAAGGCACAAAAGCTGCTATCACAGTAAGTTTTTGCCTGATGTCTGCAGGCAAAACATTCATGAGTTCTCATGGTCTGTGCATCATAAGTTGCCAAATGGCAAGCTTTCCACGATTTGCTGACTTCCATGTTGTTGCAGATGTTTGTACGGCCTTGCAAGGCACTGAGCAAGAAGCAGATGATGGTCATTGGTTTTGACAATGGACATATAGAGTGTTGCTTGATGCAACCCACATTGACTAGCGCGCAGCACCAAGAAGAGGAAAATACCTGCAAAATTTTGAAGCTTCAGTCCAAAAGCTTCTTGCTTAAGAGTTTGTAAATGTGTGTCACTAAATTGAGATAGTGTAATGTCTTGCTTGCTGTTTGAGTTTAAGATGCAGGCTGCTGTTCGGAAGACCATAGTCTGGACACCTTTGCATACTGCAGCCCTTTCGTGCCTTTTGTTTGGACGAAGGGAGCAGATATTCATGACATGAATGCAATGATTGTTGCAGTAGACCTCAGGTTCCAGCCTCTTTGTCTCTTTCATTTGGTGCCTTATTGCAAATCAGTTCAGTGTGCTTGCAACAGAATTGCACTGTGGTTTCAAAGCATCAATATTGGTTTCAAAGCATTAATGGAAGGGACACTCAGATGCGGACTTTTGCCCGCTTGAACAAAAGTGGCAACCCTCCTGCAGGAGAACAGAGAGAGAGAGAGATCACAATGCTTTAGCCAGCCAGCAAGTCTGATCACATATAGCACAAGACAAAGGTCAAATGTGGAAGACATCAAGACAGTCTAGAACGACCTTGAAAACCTGCAGATGATCTTGCTGTGCAAAAAAGGATCTTATGGTGTCTGTGTCCGTGGAAAACAAAGGAGCATACCGTTGCCTAACTGCCTGGAGAGCTGGACACTCAAAAATCATGTGCAATTCATCTGCAACAGCCACACTACCACAATGTGTGCAGACCCTAGTGGCTCTGGCAACATGCTGACCCCCAGCAAAACGTCCGAGAACAATCGGCAGCTGATGAGAGCCCAGTCTAAACTGTAGAAACCGCTGCATGCGCCTACCAGAAACAGGCAGCTGACAATACCGCCTATGCTGGCTAAAAGGTCTAAACCAATGGTGGTATGTACATACAACAACCCCAACAGAAGGGGCTGCTCTGGGACAATGCAGGGCGTAGTCATGGGTGCCGCCCAAATGCTGACGCAGGGCTTCAACAATTGTACCAACCTCTAGGATAGGGACAGCGCCCCTGCCAAGAGGCATGGGCTGCCCAACAGATTGCAAACAAGTAGCTATGGAGCCAGAAAAGGTTTTAGCACCATTTCCAACAGGAAAAGCGTCATCAAGATTGTCAAGCAAGATTGTGTGGAAAAGCGACCCAACAGGACTAGCAGCTTTCTTGTCACCAAAAAACCTGCAGTGGTGACAACCCTAACTCCCCAAGCAACATAGCACTAGGCGTAGCACACTTGACCCCACAGATGTGCCTCAGGTATCTGTCATAGATGGACTGTAAAGCAACCCGTGCTTTCTGTGCTTCGACAATTCAGTGTACATGCCCCACAATTCACAACCGTAATGCAGAGAGGGTGCAAGGCTGCCTTGCAGCAGGAAGAGTTTGAGGTTCACTGTGTTGCCACACTGCAATTGAGAATGCCTTTGATGTACCACAGCCCAAGAGCCCGCCGCTTTTGCCTTCAGAGGTGTGATAAGGTGGGATATACCCCCTGATGAATGAAAGTGTAGACCCAAGTATTTGAAAGTGTCAACATGCTCCACCAGAAGACCATTGCAAGTGAAAACAGCTGCCTCGAGACTAGGCGATCTAGCCAGAGATCTGGACACCACCATTACTTTTGTCTACTTTTGATCTCCATGTGCAACGTGGCACAATAGCCAACCAAGGCATCATAACTTCAACAAACCCCACCAGAGCCTGTCTCTAATCCCAGCCCTGTCCAGGTCATCTCTTGGGATCCCTCCAGGCCTTGGAGGGGCCCAACGCACCAGCCAGCTC